>Ga0068859_100000022_pt1 | contig 224954 bp, 323 predicted proteins | sample KBSSwiS22_FD_66585 | JGI IMG/M metagenome (GOLD analysis project Ga0068859, IMG submission 66585) | Switchgrass rhizosphere microbial communities from Kellogg Biological Station, Michigan, USA - KBS Switchgrass S2-2 | ecosystem: Host-associated > Plants > Roots > Rhizosphere > Soil ...
CTTCGGTTCGTCAAACATGGCTACCCTCTGTTCGAGACATCGGTTCGTTTTTGTAGAGAATCACCAGGCATGTTGGCACAATCACAGTACCAAGGGATTCAGACACGCCACTGGAGACGGAACTCGACATGCCGCAAGTGTGCGAAACCATCCAACCTGCTTTGAGCTCCTCGTTCAGTGCATCGACGGTGGCCGTGGTGACCACAAGTGCTTTCATCATGCAGACCAGAACAACGCCAGACTTCAAAGTGTTTACCTTGCCGAATGACCCTGGTCGTATGACATCTCGGTGGATGTGGGCGCGCATAGCGGCCCCTTAATCGTGTGTGCGTGAGGGCTCGTGAGAGCGAGGGCGGGACGCACGGTCAGGGACGACCAGGGTCGTGAGGACGGCGGGATTAACCATGGCCCGAGTCACGACTCAGCTATGGACGCAATGCATAGCTGCGAGAAGTTTAATTAGACTTCTCGTATGTTGTTGAATGTAAGCGTCTTTTCGCGGAGCTAAGCTCCGGTGTTCCAAAATGAGCGAGTAGGTTTTTGAGGCCTACTCTAAACGCCCTGAGGCGACGGGTTACTTACCGAGGGTCTCACCCCGGCGTCGCTTGAGTTGACAGTCAAGCTCGACCTATACCCGATTTGGCTCACACTTTCCACGCCATTCGCCAGGCACACCCTACGACTTAACGGGTCTCTGGAGATACGCGCTACGACCTAAGAACGTGGTTCACTCGTGGCCGAACGCTGGCTCGTATTTCAAGGCCAAGTCCTGGCTTCCTGGTTCAATGACAGGGTGGTAAAACTCGTAGCCACGAATCTGCTGGAGCTTTCTGAAGAGGTTCATGCAGCCACGGCGGTAGGTGGGAACTTGGCGATCCATCACCCAAACTATTTCAGCCGTGTTGTCTTCACCGGGCGGTTTTTTGCGGATGAACCGGCCGATCAACTGGTTGGCGGCGTCTTCAGAACCGATGTAATCGGCGATGATGCCGGCGTTAAGATGGTTGATCGACACGCCTTCTTTGACGAGTGGCGAGATGAGAACCCCACCTGGAGTGGATCGAATCCAGTCGAACGTGTCGTCACGTTCCTTCGTGTTATGCTCCGAAAAGAGGATGCGCACGAGGTCTGGATCGATCAGCTTCTCGATGCACGCCTGCAAGATCAAAACGTGGAGAGTTCGTGTAGCTACGACTAGCGTCTTTTTCTTGCGACCCGAAAAGTACTGTGCCCACCTCGCAAGTAATTCATTGCGTTCTCGGAACCGAATGATGCCTCTGTCATTCTGCCGATGTAGCAGACACCACCGGGATTCGACGTCAAGTTCAACCGGCCCGAGTTGGAGACGGTGCATGTTCAACATCGTGACGGGATTGCCACTCTTCGTTTGGCGTGGGGTTCCGTCTCTGTGACGTTCAACCGCGGGTCCCAAGTAGATTCCCTGCTTCCATTCCGAATTCACGTAGGCCCAGGCCGGAGACTGCTCTTCGACTTGCTGAGGAAGATCGGCAAACTTGTTTTGCCACTCGGGATTGTCGATGATGTAGATGGTCGGCTTCGCCAGTTTCTGTTGCTCGATCAACGGACCGGCCCGCACTTCCGTCAACACCGGACCTAACAGGCCGCGGATTTTGAACCCACGAATAACATCATCCTCCTTTGCGGAATCGGATGCACCAAATTTGAAGAAAGCGGGAACCGCGGGAATGATCTTCTCCAGAGTCGGCGACGATGCGTGGTGACATTCATCGACCATGAGGATCATGAAAGTCTTCAGCCACGGGAGCAACTCGTTGAAATTCTTCCCGACAATGGCGTACGTGGAAACTACCATGTCGGCGCCGGTGTTGTCCCGTTTTCCCCCTCCGAATTGAGTGATGTGCCAATCCGGCAGGAAAGCCTTCGCGTCTTTGTACGCCTGAGAAACGAGACGTTCGGTGGAGCAAAGGTAGAGAGTGCGGCACTTGGGTGACCGACGCTTGACGACTGCGGCAGCCATGCAGAAGGTTCTGGTTTTTCCGCCGCTGACTGTGATTTCGTTGATGCCAATTCCAGCTCGCATCCACTGAACCACGGCTTCTACCTGGTGAGGATATGGCGGGTTCGGATCATTGACGATGTCATGCGGAATATCGTCCGCGACGATATTTGCGTACGGCCGAGGAATGACACCAGACAAATCCAACTCAATGTCTAAGTCGGCCGCCTTCATCTTCAAATCTTCCAGATGGCCGCGCATGATGCGACCAACCGTCTTCGACAGAATCTCGAATGGGTACAGATACCCGTCCCAACCTCTCTCGCCTTCTGTCTGCTTGAAAAGCTGATAACGAGGACTGCGCCAGTAGTCCGGCGGTTGAAGCCGATACGCAAAGCGCAGTTTCTTTATTGCATCCCAATCCCCTTCGAGGATGAGGTAGCTAGCCGTTTCTTTGACACGGATTTTGGACACCGGACTAGACTACTGACTTAAGGTGGATTTGTAAACAAAATCTTAGAGGAATCTTGATGCCGCTTGGCACACTTCCTCTGGCGTGATTGCACCCAATACCGCGCACTGCTTCCTCACTTCTGTCTCAGGAAGAGGTGGACAGTACTTTGGAAAATCGTGCATGGTAGCAAAGCACGGAGAGAACTGACACGCGTTTTGGTGCCAGATCGGCAGGTGGTTTTTGTAGTAAGCAGCTCGGTTTTTCGGCCGCATCAATCCCCAAAAGCCGATCGACGGCACGTTCAAACAGCCGGCAACGTGAAGCATCATGCTATCGGGACTGACGGACAGGCTCGCCCTTGCCGCAGTCGCCCAGAGAATCCGAAGTTCAGGGAAGGTCATGACTCGAATGTTTGGCGCAGTCAACTCCTTCGCCAACTTCACCGAGTTTTCCTCTGAGAAACAATCGTAAATCGCGATCCAAACCGTGTCTTTGAACCGCTCAGCGAGACTCTGCAAAATAGAAACAGACATCTCTGGAAGAAGCGATCGAGTGGGACTTGTTGCGGCGAGCTGGTAGATGGCGAACTTCCTGACGTCGCCGATGATTGCGCTTGCCTTGTCCATTTCGCTTTGCGTGAATACAGGTGCGACCTTCTTCAACGCAGGATCGATCGAATCAGGATCGATGCCGAACCGAATAAGTTCAGCGTCAACAGGGTGTCTTTGATCGGGATGCTCGTCAAAGTTCACCACTGAGTCCATCAAGATCATGTTTTTCCACATCTCGAGCTGACCCTGAGGAATCGGCATGGTGACGATCGACTTCACCCACGGGAAATTCCACCAGCACATTTCAAGACCTGGCTCGCAAGCGATGTGAACCTCGAACCCCATCTTGTGCAGAATCTTCGCGCATGGCCACGCCATGATTTGATCGCCGAACCCGCCTGATCCGTTGAAGTAAAGGACCCGGTCCCCTGGCTTCATGGCATGAACGTGAAACGCAGGAACCCGGTTGGTGTAATCCGTGACCTTGAACAGGAATTTCTGAACGTTGTCGTAGATTTGCCGGAAATGGGCGTTGCTCAAAACGTATGGCTGGTAGGCCTGAAAGTTCAAGCGGTATTCGCCTGACGACCGCTTGATGCCGAATGAAATGGGTTCTTGGAGAGTAAGAAGCTTCATGCTTGGATACCTAGAATGTCCGAACCACGTCGCGTGATTCTGAATGCTAGACCTTTTGCTTCTAGCGCTTTTGGGTAGGTATCGACCTTCTCGTTTTTCTCGTTGATGATCTCCACGAGACTTCCCAACCTGACAGCATGGCGCAAGGTTCGTTGGTCGATCCTGTCTTCGTGAATGTTTTTCAGGACTTGAGCGGGTGTCATGTATTTAGCCTCATGGAGATTAAAAAGAAGAACGACGACTCCTACGACACCTACACGATGGTCGTAAGTCACCTCGAGCTCAAGACCTTTGCCGATGCTCTGACGCGCGGCGGTGTCGGTCCTGTCGCCGACGAGATGCGTCGCTCCATCGAGTGGCACATGGACCGTGTGCCAAAACCTGGTCAGACCAAGGATGAATTTGATGCCGAGAAAGAAGCCCGCAAGGCGATCGGCGAACCGGAAGGCGAAGATGGCGCTGAAGTCGACGTGAAGATCGATGAACCAGGCGCCAAGCCAGGCGAGGAAATGGTCAACGACGGCGATGCTCCTGCGTCGCCGCCCGCACCAGGACCTGAGCGCACCGACGTTGACATCGAGGCGGACAAGCTGCTACCTGAGCCAACGTAATTTGCCGTGGCGGATGCAATCATAACGAAGAGCGTCCAAGAAGCTGCCCCAAACGAAACACTGTTCGGAGGAGGACCTACCTCCAAGCGCCCGACAAACCCCGCAAAGTGGTTTCATTACTTTGACACCGACCTTGGATTCACCGTCGTGTGGGATGGATTAACTTGGCGAGACGGGGCTCAGGGTCCTCAAGGGGACGCTGCTCAAGGATCGATAGGTAATCAAGGTTTCCGTGGCGTGCAAGGAAGCGCCGGAAACTCTACCGACGGATTCTAACATGGCCACGCCTTCACAAACCAACGTCGCGCTCCTCACACAGGACCCGAACACAAGTAGCAATTCAGCGATCCTGAATCTTGCTGGCGGTGGTTCGACGTCTCAGCGTCCGACAAATCCTCCGCTGTGGTTCCACTACTATGACCTGGACTTGGGTCGTGACGTCATTTGGAACGGGACAGACTGGATTATTACTGTAGGCGGACCTCAAGGATTCCAAGGCGCGCAAGGATCGCAAGGTCCTCAAGGATTTCAGGGCGTGCAAGGGTTTCAAGGTCCGGCAGGTACAGCCACTCCTATGAACTCAGGTCCCACATCCAGTCGTCCGTCAAGCCCGGGCAACTTCGAACGCTATTTCGACACCGACATCAACGCTCAAATTTGGTGGGAGCGGAGCGCTTGGCGCACGGTTGAAGGTACTCCTGGCGACGTGAAGTTCGTGCTGAGTGCAAACACTGGAGATGCAATAACTCGCAACCCAGGTTGGTCCCTTTTGCCAGACGGTTACTACGGCCGGTCGCCGATGTTCGCTGGCGCTGGACCCGGCTTGACAACGAGAGCTCCTGGCGATTCGATCGGAGCCGAAAGTCACGTGTTGGTCGCCGGAGAGATGCGCAAACACTGTCACGTTTTCGGTCGGGCGATTGTCAACAACAACGACGACTTCTGCTTCCGCATCGGCTCTGGTCCTACGTTCGGTTCCGGTCAAGCGAGAGAAAGCGATGGCGAAAAGAACGCCGGTGTTTACCGCGATCTCTCTTCGCTTCTCGGCGATTACTTCATGACGAATCCGGCTGAAGATACCAGCTCGGCTGCGTCTGACGGTCACAACACGATCCACCCATCGATCGTGATGATTGGCATCAAGAAAGACTGATCAGGTCGGCCACATCTTCGTGCCGATCGCAGTGATCTGAACTTGGACTGGAACGTCCGAGTTGCTGATGACAGTGAACGAACTCGTGTCGATCGACTTCACTTCCACCGACGGCGTCGTCGTACCTTGAATCGTTCCGTGCTTCTCGATTAGCACCTCGACGTCTTCGCCATTCCATTCACGAAGAGAACCGTCAGCAGGACCAGCTGGCAAACCAACGATCAGCTCACCTTTGAAGATGGCGCGTTTCGTTCCGCGGAGCGTGCTGACGCCGTTGTAGCTGAAACCGGTAAGATTGCCGTAGGACGACGACTCGTTCCAATTCATCGCCGGATAGTTCGATCCTGAAGCGATCGATCCGTACATTGTAGTTGGCGTGCCGGCAACGTAGTCGGCTCCTGTTACGAGGGCAGAGCGTGCAGTTTTGACGTCGAAGAAAGTGCCGCTACCTGGAGCGAGAAGTTTCTGCCATGGAGCCCCTGGAGGAGGATTGCCAGGACCCGTGTTTGCGGCAGCGGCGTACGTGATTGCCGTTGTGCCATCGGTGATGGTAACGACGTCGTTCGTGAAATATGCCTGGAACTCTGAGTAAATTCCTGCGAGATTGAACCCGACGCCGAATTGACCTTGATTTCCTTGCGAACCTTGCGAGCCTTGGAAACCCGTCGTTCCTTGGGCGCCTTGGTTACCCTGCGTTCCCGTCGGTCCGATGTTTCCTTGGAATCCTTGAAAGCCTTGAACGCCGGTACCACCTGCAGCGCCTTGAGACCCTTGGACACCTTGCGAGCCTTGGCTACCAAGCGCTGCCACCAAGTCCCACACTCCTGAGATGTCAAACGGCGAAGCAGGCGGAGCGACGTTTGTGTTTGGAGAACGGGCGAACCAGGTGCTTCCACCATACTGGACTTCGTCGCGGGTAGCGTATCCGGTCACTGACGACCACGATCCACGCCACGTCATTCCAATCGGACCCGCGGGACCTGGCAAACCGGGATTTCCTTGGTCGCCCTTGTCGCCCTTGTCGCCCTTGTCGCCACGAGGACCGACAGCACCGGGTCCGATGATGCCGCCTTTCTGGGCTGCAACTGGCCGCATTGTGAGCATGACAGACGCGGTTGCAGTCGACGTCCTGCCACTGACATTCAATAGCTGAATGACGAACTCACCTGTGCCGTAGAATGACGATCCGGCAGTGGACTCGTCAAAAGTCGTGATCGGCTGTGTTGAGAAGGTTGTGAGTCCGTACTGGTTAGCGTTGTAGCCGATCGTCAGTTGGATTGCTCCGGAAGGGGACGAAGAAATCTTCGCGTTAAGAATACGCGCCTCGAAGCCGGGTGGAATGCGATAGTTCGAGATGATCTGCGACGCGCCACCGGGAAGCGTGGTGACCGGCAGCGGAAGATTGATGAACTGGTCTTTATTGTTAACGACCTCGACGAGCTCGTTGACCTTCTCGGCTAAGATGACGTCGCGATAGGCAAGTTGCCTTGTCGGACCTGATAGCGAATCGCCCTCAATAGCGTCAGCGATCGACGAGACGTGTTTAACGTCACCGCCTGCAAAGTTTTGAGCAGCAGACTGAGGGATCGAAATCGGCTGGATTAGGAAGATTCCCGACATGTCCTAATTACAGCGACGCCGGGACGACGCCATTCCTCTAGTCAAGCTTCCATGCAAGCGTTTTGTTGGCCATGAAACTCTTGAAGAGGATGAACTTGTATTTGATCCGACTTCCGAGGTAGTACGTCCTCGGCACTTTCTCAACTTCGTTACCAGCTAGCCGCTTGAATCCCATTTGCTGGATTCGAGGACCATACTTCACCGGCGAAATAGCTCCAACCCTTGACAGTTGAATCTTGCTTCCTGCACAGATGCCATCTTCGATCGTCTTGATGAAGCTGTCGTAGGCCGACGCCGCTTGAACGTACGTGAGGCCTTGGGTTTGGACTAGATTTCGAAGAAAATCGGCGCGTGTTACGCAGTCGCTCATGAATTGACAAACGTGGTGGACACCACGAACTGGCGTTGATCGAGTTTGGAAGCCAGACTCACGTTGATCCTTACCTGTTTTTCTCCGATGTGGCTCAGACTGACGGAAGTCACAGCTAACCTTGGCTCATGTATTGAGAACGCCCTAATGACTTCTTGCGAAACATCGTCTTGAAGCGAAGGTGTCGACGGCGAAAAAATGATGAGTGGCAGCTTAGTGCCATACTCAAGTTGCATCAATCTTTCACCAACTGTCGTGACCAAAAGCATCCTGGCTGACGACTCCAACAGGACAGAATCTTGCGAAGACTGGAATGCCCACTCGCTTTGGTTTGGAAATCCTTCGTCTCTTGGCAAGATCGGGCCGTAAATGATCGGTTGAAGGCCCTGTTCGATGAGCGAAGGGACTCGAGGATTTGGACTCGCGACTCTAACGTCGTGAGAATCCACAGCGATGTCCGCCAGAGGCACCTGGTAATTCTTACCGGTGACCTTGAGAATGTAATTTCCAGGTGTGTACGTGTGCTCGAACGTCGCTGAGTACGGCGATGGAGACCGCACGACCGTTTCATTCTGCGAACCATCACCCCACTCGACCACCACGCCGACCGGTTTGTAGACGACGAACGGGCGCGTATCGATCAACGAAACGGTGAGCGTGACAGACGCTACGCGACCGGTGGTCTTTGTGACGTAGCTCTGCGTGATCGACGTCGATAGCGTAAGGTTAGGCATTTGAGCCAGCGCCAAAGTTGTAGCGGCGGTAGCCAGGAGCGCCTGACGCAGGAACCTTGCGGCCCTCTTCCACCGGACCAAACGACGAAACAATGACGTCGTTCGGCTTGATCATCGATTGAGGATTGCGGAGAACGTTCTCGGTCGTGTAACGGAGCTCGCCTGGTTTGCGATCGGGCATCTTTCCGTCTGAAAGGTCCTGCAGTTCGTTGAGCATTCTCTTAGCACGAGGATGTCCGTCAAGTCGCATCTTCACTTCGTTCAACATGGCCATCGTAGACATGGATTTCTTCTTGCTTTCCATCGGCTGTGGCTCGGCTTCTTTCGGCAACGCCGTGACGAACGCGTTAACGATGTCATCCGGCAAATGCATGTACTTTTTGAAGATAACCTCAACCCACGCTTCGCGAGGAAGAGCGTAGGTCTCCATCACGTCGCCGAGCACTTGAAGCACCTCGGCTTGCGCCTTCAGTGTTTCTAGTTTGATTTGTTCGTCGAGTTGGCCAATCTCCGACATCTTCGTGCGGACGTTGATGTTGTTGATGTCTTTGCCTTTCAGGAGAAGGTGGAAGTAACCCATCCAGCGGTAGCCCTGGGTGATTGGCCGGCGTAGCGCCTTGATTTTGCGCAAGAATCTGATGTCCTGGGCGAGCAACGCTTTACCACTGGCCATCGTGTTTTGACTGCCTTTGTCGCCGATTCCCAACCATTCCTTCGGCATACCGATAACCGAGAAAAAGAGGTTGGTGAGCATCTCGACGTCGTAGATGTCAGGAACTGATGGTGTACCGGCAAGTTTCTCGATGGCGTGCGTGAAACCTTTCGGACGCGCAACCCAAAGGACCGAATCAAGACCGAGAGCGTTGTAGAACGACTTGAAATCGGTTGGGTCTGACATTCCCGCGCCACCACCCGAGCCACCGGAGCCGAACGAAAGCTTTGCCCGCATCGACTGCTTCCAGCGCTGAAGAGTCCGCATTTGCTCTGCAGGAGGTTGCTCGCCAGTGTCGACGTTGACGACGTACCGGTCCGGTTGAACCTGTGCCCGGTGGACAACCATCTGGTCCAAGGCGATGCGCATCTTCTTGTAGATCGACTGTGCCTCGTCGAAGATCGGCTCACCGTGTTCGGATTCTCGCATGCGGTACATGCGACGAAAATGCATGAAGTCCCACGGATACCAGAGTTTGTCCGTTGACTGTCCGACGTCGACACGCTCAATTTTTTGCTGCTGGTTGATCAGCCAGAAATTCTCCTTGTCGGGAGCCTTACCTTTCTCCCATCGGAAGCCGACGCATTGACGATTTTTCTGAAGCCAGTAACGACGAATGTCCTGCGGATCAACAAAAGACATGCCGGTCACGCCGTCGCCTCTGGAGTATTCCAGCTTCTCGAATGCGTTACCCATCGCCGAGAGGAACCAAAACTGGTTAGGAAGAATTTCCTCGATGTTGAGGTTTTCCAACATCGAGTTCAACTCTTCCTCGATCTTTGGGTCGTCGCACTCGTACCAAATCGAACCTGGATTTAGCTCGTCCCGTTGGATAGCTTCATCGACGACTTGGACAAGGGCAGCTGCGAGCAGGTCCCATCCAGCCATCTCTCTCCAGGTCTGGAGCATGGCCGAGTAGGTCGTCGGCCTGGTCATCGCCGTGGCGTAATTCGACCAGATTTCCGAATTCGTTACCTGACCCAGGTCCGTAAACTGGGTCATCGCCAGGTTGTCGGCCGGATTGGGAATTCTTGGAGCGATGCTGCTCGTAGGTAGCGGGGTGCCGGTCAAACCCATGAAGTTCAACACACCACCAGCAATAGAATCACGTGTAGCCATTTTCTTCTGGTTTCAGTTTTGACCGTTGTTTACAAAATGCAAAAATCTTGTTCTGTATACTGACATGCCTAAGGACAACAAAACTAGCCTCGTTGTATTCCGACTACCCGAGAGCCTCGAAGGAAAACTCAACAAAGAGTTCAAGGAGCGAAGAGTGCTCGACGTAAAGTCGACGCACCAATATGCACGGAAGATCGTCACTGACTATCTATCGGGGCGCCTGATCTATGTCGACGCCGCTTCGGTAGACGGTAACGTCCTCCTGCAGACTAGGTCGGCGTAACGGCCGAACATTCTCCGGACTTCAAGTCGACCTTGAAGTTCACTTCGGCGTCGAAAAAACGAGGGTTCTCGTGGTCTTTGACGCGAGTTCTGCACTGGCACAAAGCGTGAGTTTCAGTAACTCCGGTGACGTGCACCAGATCGATCCCTGGCCTCTCAGGAAGTGTTGATAGAAAGTCGTCTATCCGATCTTTGAAAGGCCCGGTCTTGAGCTCAGTCTCGACAATTGAAGCGAGCGGGTGAATCGGTGGAGGCGTCTCAACAAACGCTCCAATCAACTTCTTCACCAGGTTCACAGTTCCTCCAGCGCGGCTTTTTGCGGTTTGCACCGGAAGCCGTGGTAAATGTGGTTGGATTCCTCGTTACGGAATGTGAACACCTTCACTTCTTCCGCTCCGATCAACTGAATCACTTTGTCGATGATCTCCGGCGGCAGTTCGTTGAAGACCAGTTCGATCTCGTCATCCTCGTTGATTTTTGCGTCGAACAGATAAACCATCAGAGACGTCGACGAGTAGATGCGAATCAGCAACCTGTCAAGATAGCTCTCGAGTTCTGAGCCAGAACCTTCCTTGTTAGTCCTGGTCCGAAAGAGAAGCTTGAGGACTTTGTCTTGAGACGGTTGCACAAGGCTAATTATCGCCCATGGCCAAGGCCACGGAGACGAAGTATCTCAGCCAGCAGAGTCCAGCACGAGCCTGAGGAATTACGCCCAGTCCATTGCCCTGAATCTGCACGCGGCAGATTCGTCTCCGGCCATTCCACAGTTGGTAGTCAAACTTTTTCACAGTCTAAATTTGATCGGGTTGTTGTTTGCAAAGAACGCTCCGTCACGTGCTCACAGGAAGATTGCAGATGAATTCCGCAGTTCTTGCTGTTTACCATGCCCGAACTGTGGAACACCTTCAAGGAACCCCGCCCCTACGTCACCGTCTCTGGCATTGCCATTGACGACCAAGGCCGTTTTCCTCTTATCCATCGATCTGAAAACGTCCGCTCGGCTCGCAACTGTTGGAGTCTTCCTTCAGGTTTGCACGAGGTCGGCCTCACCTTGCGAGAACAGTTCGCAACCGAGCTGAAAGAGGAGATGGGATTAGATGCGATCCCGGAAAAATCCTCCCTAGTTGGAGCCTATGAAAACATCCGACCTGACGGTCCCGACGTCTTGGGATGGCACTGGGTCATCTTCGTCTTGGTAATGCGAGTGAAGACTCTCGATACTCTGGTGAATTCGGAACCAGAGAAACACGACAAGATCGACATCGTGAATTTTCGTGGTCCTTGGTTTAACGGCCGAACATGGGCACCGAAGTTGGAAGATTTTCTGCGTGGGCACCACACTCTTCTACAAGGCCAGTGCGAAATGATTTCGAAAGCGACGATTAACTGGTAATGCGTCTCCTCGTCTACACTGACCTTCAGGCGACTGAAGGAACTGAACGCTGCTTCACAGACCCGTCGCTTCCTCTGCAACGGTACCGGGTCAAGCGTTTTTACGAAATCCTAGCAAAGGTTTATCACGACGAGCAATGCGATGGCGTTATCGACCTCGGGGACACCACAGACGATCGATCCTTCATTCCCAGAGCCACGCTGGACACTATGCTTGGTGGATTGTCACAATTCGCCCCAAACTCGCTTGGTGTCAAACTGACCGGCAACCATGAGCAGCTCCTCAAATACGCGGACGTCAACTCGAAGTTTTTGTTTCAACCGTACTTTGGCGCCATCGACCCAGAGACGTTGAACGTGGACGAAGGCGTGGACGCTGTTTGCCACGCTTACCACGACAACTACGACGAAGTCAACGCTGCGATTGAAGGTCGGCTGAACCGGTTGAAACCAGGGTCTGTCAAGGTGCTACTTGCTCACGGTGATGTCTGTGGTGTTCGCTACGATTCTGGAGAGGCGTGCAAGAAGGGCATTGATCCAAAACTGGTAGATCGGTTTGACCTTGCTCTTTTCGGTCACGTTCATCGCCATCAGAAATTTGGCAAGAACGCGTTCTACGTTGGTTCGCCGTTTCAGCAAGACTTCGGCGAAGCGGCGCAGCGGAAGTTCGTCCTGATTCTCGAGACGCCTTCCATGGAGTTGAAATGGATTCCGATTGAAGGAATGCCGGAGTACCGAGTCGTGAATCTTGAGGATTTCTTTGCAAAAGCAAATCCGGCCGAAGAGCATCGCTACTGGGTCACGCTAAACTCCATCGAAGAAACCGAGAGATTCTACGCCGATCCACGCTCAATTCTCGGATCGGCAAAGTTAACCTACACGGCGCAGCTCGGAGAAGCGACTAAGGCGGAAGCCGAACTACTGAGCGACCGTCAGCTTCTTGAACGCTATGCGTCTACTCGTCCGATTTCTGGCGTTCCGGAGGACGTGGCTCGAGAATTGGTAGAGATTGGGGAAATGTTGTTGGCATAGGAATCGAACCAGAGCTCTTGTCCTTCAGCGACTTGACCAGGTCTTTCACGGTGTATTTGAAGTCGGTGGGTCCTGCTAGGACAACCGATCTCGCCAACTTTTCTTTCTCAGCGGAAATTGCTTCACTGCTTGCCGCAATCTCGGCCATGTGGTCCGTGAAGGTTTGACCTAGCTCTCCGAACGGATTTTCGTCGTCGAATGGCACAATCTCCAGACTTTTGGCTTCTTCCATCGAATAAGTCTTGAACGAGCCTAGACTTTTGCTCGTGTCGATGGTCACTTTTTTGCCGTCAATTTCCACTTCGTGGAAGCCTGTGACAGAATTAGGATGACGATTGGCTATGACGCCAAGCACGGCGTTCTCTGCCATGCGATCAAAGCGGTATGGATTGCCCGAGATAGAGTTGTCGGCAGATGGAATTTCCATAAGTAGAAAGAACGCAGGCCGAAGTCTTGCTCTTTGGGAAATTGCCCGGTGTGCGCTTCTCGCTATTTGCGCAGAATTGAGTTAGCTATTGTGTCTACTCGTTAATCTAAACTCAACCCGCCCTACGCATGAACCAAGTCTCATCTATCCCGTTCGGCACGGACGCTACCCTCCTTGCAGGTTATGCGTATCGCGCCAATGACCGCCTCGGAAACGTTGATCTCGTCCTCGAGAACACCGGTTCCAACTCGCTGTACTTCCAGCTGAAGGAACAGACCAACCCGTCCGGCGCCTTCGTCAATGTCGGCTCCGCTCAGACCCTCGTTCCGAAGGGCGTGAAGACGGTTTCCTACAACCTGATCTCGAAGCGCGTCGGTTTCTTCGGCTCTGGCAACACCACGGCCAACGTCTCCTTCGTCATCCGCAACAAGGGCAACCTTCGCGGAGCGCAAGTCGACATCGTGGTTACCGGCCGCCGCGGCTGGGGTTACGACGCCGGCTTCAACACGAGCGCGGAAGTCCCGAACTGGGGCAATCCCGACACCCTGAAGTAAAATTCAGGTTGAGTCAGAATCTCAAGAGCCGGACGAAAGTCCGGCTCTTTTCGTATGTAGACAATGAAACCTACGGAACTAGTCAGCGTGCTGTTGGAAGGGCGGCCATTACCACTAACTTGGGAACTTGCTGTTTGGGGACCTGATCTTCCTGGCTACGCCCAAGTAGACATGGTAGACGCAGAAGGCGTAAATCACGGTTCGACAGATTTCAAGAAGCTAGCGGCACAAGGATACGACATTCCTGACATATCACGATTACCCAGCGGAAAGTACACCGCCGATCTTAGGCCGATGGTCAAAGTCGACGGATACTATCAACCGGCTCGCAGCGCTGTTCCTGCATCGTAAGCTCTTTGAGGTGTCGGCGCGGATTTCCGCACATAACACAGGAGCAGGGTTGCCGGTTTTTCCACAGCCGAGAAACCATGCGATGGATTTTTTCCTCTCGTTCGGCGTGGGTTAGCCGCTTGAGGCCGATGAAATTCTTAAAGTCGAACTCATTCCATAGCCATCGATGGGTTTTGAGCTGACGATAAACCTTCCGCTTGATGCGGTCGGCGTGATGCCTTCTGAGGGCTCGCGTATGATTTTCCAATGGTTCATGACGATAGCCCGGCGGAATTGCCGGGCTATCGCATGATTTCCATCGGAAGTTGAACGACGAATCTCACTTTTTCTTCGGGATCAAGAAGTGTCTCCAAGTCGGGTGCTTAATGTCGCGCATCATTGCGCAGCGCGGCACCTTCTTCGGAGCGATCGGTGTCCTGATAAGCTTTAGACCAACCTCGTGCGGTAGCTTGTTGCTCTTTTCGCTGTTGATCTTCGGCTTGCACCAGACAAGATTCTCGAACGTGTCTTTGCCACCCTTGTCGCGTGGAACAACGTGGTCGAGATTTCCAGCAGAACCGATGTATTCACCGGAGTACTGGCAAACGCCGCCGTCACGCTCGCGAATGCTCTTCGAGTTTGGCCTCGGAGTGTAATCCGGCATGCCAGCGTAGTTGCACGCAACTACGATCGTTGGAACGCGAATGCGTCCACCGTTTGGAGCACCGTCTCGGAGACTCGTCTGGATGAACAAGTCCCACGGACGAATCGGCAAAGCGATCCAGTCCTCCCACGCAGTCGGGTGGGCTTTGGTCAGCTTGTCCGTCGGCTCACCGTTCTCGTCGAGAACAAAGTCAAGATCGAGCGCGTAAACCGGCGGCTCGCCGTTCAAACCAGACGTGAGCGACGTGATTGCCTTCTTAACCGTGTAGTGGTTAATCGGCTGCCAGAGCTTGTTTAGAGCTAGGACGATGGTCTTGTTTAGGACTTCGCTCATGGTGGTATGGGTGAAAGAATATGGTGCGCACCGCCTTTTGAATAAGAATAAAAATAGAAGAGGGCGGTCCGTTTCCAGACCGCCCTCGAAGTGAACTAGGGCTTTACTCAGCCTTCTCGGATCGCTCCGGAAGGGTGAACTCAACCTTCTCGATGGTGTGAACCATCGCGTCCTTGTCCTGTTCCAGGAGCGACATCATCTTGAACAGCTTGTCTCCGGCGAAACCAGCGATCGCAGCCACGCGGTCCTCCGGGAAGGCCATCGTGCCCTGACCGTTTAAGTCGAAGCTGTAGACGAACGGCTTCACGCCGAACTTGCGCGTGTAAGCCGACATTGCCGAGTTGGCGTTACCTGCTCCCATGCCGCCGACCCACGTCTGCATGTCCGAGAGGATCAGCACGCGCGAGTACTTGCGGTTCATTGCCTGGATTGCTGCTGGCATGTTCGTGCCACCACCGCTGAACTGGAACCCGCGAGACAGTGACATGGTCGAGTCCTTTCGGTTGTAGTTCACGTAGTGGGCAGAGTCGTCGAAACGGATCAGGTCCGCATCCCACGCCTTGCAGATAACAGCCGCAAAAATCGATGCGATCTGAGACGGCTTGCCGGCCATCGAACCAGAAACGTCGAGGAACACGACAGAGTCGCCCTCTAGCTTCGGAACGTTGCCGCAGGACAGGTCGATTGCGTCGTCCAGCGCACCCATAACCTTTCGGGTAGCAGATGCGTTGAGACCGCCAACGACCTCGTATGCGGTGTGAATCTGGAACGGGAACACGAGGCTCTTGTGGATGGCGTCCGCGTTGCGAAGCTGGTCGCACACGGCATCGATCAACTCGCTGTCAGCACCCGCGAGGATGTTGCGCAGATTGCGAATCAATGCCAGATAGCCGAGCTTCTTCTCGCGAATCAGCGCGGCCCATGCGGCGGCCTTCAACTCCGCCTTGTTCTCGTCGCTCTCAGCGGCTTGACCGGCCTGCGTGAGCTTGGTCTCCCACGTGTCGGCCGGCTGGAGCTTGCCAGTCATCAACAGCTTCAACGCCGGAGTCTCCTTCGGGCGAAGCAAGTTGACTGCGTCGATCAGCTTGAACGGCTGGCCGTCTCGGCGATACTTTGCCAGAGCGTAGGCGTCATAGCGCTGTAGCGCCGCGCCGAGACCCTTCTTCAGGGAGTTCGGAATCGGCTTGCCGTAGGTCGCCATGTAATACGCGAGAATCTCCACCGGGTCGTCGGCACGACGAGAAACACGGTTGAAGAAGTCCTTCGTCCATGCCTCACCCTTGACAGTCTTCGCGATCTCGCCGGCCACGATGTGGCTGATCGAGCGCATGCCGAACTCGTTACGAGCGAAGACGGCGGCCTTTGCCGCGAAGAGCGGGTCGACCTTCTGGAGGAGTTCCTTGACCCGCACGATTGTGCCGGACTCGGAACGATAAAATTGATCCTGAACAAAAGTCGTCAGCAAAATGCTGACAAACTCGAGCTTTGAGGACTGGGAATATCCCGGTCCACCTGCTGCGTTGGTGACAACGGTCCTGCCTGGGACCTTGCGTGCCACCTTCGCGGATGATGCGAACTTAGCCATGGTGTTTTTCCTTTGTTTGACTGCCACGCGGAATGCGTGGAGAATAGTTGACGCTACGGACGTTTTTGAAATTGTAAACAAAAATTTGGCGCTCGAAATGCGTTACAGGCTTCGCAATCCGATTACGGTGCCACACGCCAAACATTGCAAGATGGAGCCCGCTGCCGGAATTGCACCGGCCATCTCTGGAGTACAAAGCCAGGGTCTCGCTCACTAAACGTAACGGGCAAATGACATCGCACGCGCATGTTGTTACAGCAAGCGTACCCACTGCGAAACGGTTTAGCGCTTCGATCTGCATTTCGTGCGAAGATGATTGGTGGACCCAGTGGGATTTGCACCCACGATCAAAGAATTATGAGTTCTCTGCTTTGGACTGCTAAGCTACAGGTCCAACAAGATGATTTCTAGCCAAAGAAAAATTGTCAAAGAAAAGTTGATATTTCATCGCGGTCATAGATGCGAAGGTTGCCAGGGCACTCAATGGCGAGGAAAACCAATCCCTTTGGAACTTCATCATGAGACTGACAGTGACGAAGAAAAGGACCTTCAGCTTCTGTGTCCTAACTGTCACGCTCAAACCCCGAACTATCGAGGGCGAAACAAGAAAGCTGGAAAGATTTGGAGCAATCTCTGCTCGTGCGGTAATCGAAAACACGTGTGTTCCCCGAGTTGCAGAAGTTGTGGCGCGAAAAGAAGATGGAATGGTGCCCTTGGAGGGAGTTGCACCCTCACGACATGCGTCACTAAGGTTTAAGCAAAGCGCGTCTCCTTTTCCGCCACAAGGGCAAGTTGGTGCCGGCGACAGGAATCGCACCTGCATGGCCCGAAGACCGCTGGATTTTGAGTTCAGTGTGTATCCTATTCCACCACGCCGGCAAAATTGGTGCCCTCGGCGGGACTCGAACCCGCAACCTCGAGGTTAGAAAGCTCTTGCTCTAGTCCATTGAGCTACGAGGACAAAATTGGCGCCTCAGACAGGACTCGCACCTGCAACCTGCAGTTTAGGAAACCGCCGCTCTATCTAGTTGAGCTACTGAGACAAATTGGTGCCCGCGACAGGAATCGCACCTGCATGGTTTTTCAACCACTAATTTCTAAGACTAGCGTGTCTACTGTTCCACCACGCGGGCAAAGATGGAGGGAGCGTCCGTGCTCGGCACCCTGAGCGCTCAGCCACAACCTCAAGCTGTGGACTCCCATTTTCAAAATTGGCTCCCGACCAAGGATTCGCACCTTGGCAAAACGAGTCAGAGTCGTTTGTGCTACTGTTACACCAGTCGGGAATGGCGGAGGTGAGCAGGTTCGCACTGCGCCGAGCTTTACCCCGGGCCATGTTTAGCAAACATGTGGGACTCCTAGTTGTCCACCTTTCTACCTCCAAAATGGTGCCCGCACCGGGAATCGCACCCGGCTCTCCGCCTTGAGAGGGCGGCGAACTAACTGATATTCGATGCGGGCAAAAATGGTCGGCATGACAGGAATCGCACCTGCACGGATTTTATCCAACGCCTTCTGAGGACGCCGTGTCTACTGTTCCACCACATGCCGAAAAATGGTCCTCGCTGTAGGATTCGCACCCACAACTTCCTCCGTGTGAAAGAGGCACTCTAACTGTTGAGTTAAGCGAGGAAAATTATTCGACGGCTTCGCAGATGTCGCGAATGAGGGCAAAGTATGCGATGCATTCACCACCTAGTTTCGTCCCTGGAAGAGCATACTGTCCTGAGCATTGGCGCTCGAGGATAGTCCCCTTTGGGTAAGCAATGCCGACCTTCAAGTCTAGGTAGTCTTCAGTCAGTTGGACCGTTGCTGGTTTTTGAGTCATCACTTTTAGAATAAATCGTGCAGAAAGCGAAGGGCTGTTCGTTGGTTAGTCGCCGTTGAACAGGTAGCATCGTTGGACCCGGACTAACGGGTTCTGCACAAAGTGGCGGAGAGGTGCAGGTTCGCACTGCGCACGATTAAACGTGTCCGAGTTTTCGAGGCTCGTGGGACTCCTGATTGTCCTCCTTACTCTCTCCGTGGCGGAAGGTAAAGGAGTTGCACCCTAGCCGGTTTCCCGACTGATCCGCTTTCCAAGCGGTCCCCACTCTACAGCAGGTCCTACCTTCCAAAGTGGTGCACGCGGAGGGATTTGAACCCCCAACCCTTCGTTCCGAAGACGAATGCTCTGGTCCAATTGAGCTACGCGTGCATGGCGGAAGGTGTAGGATTCAAACCCACGGCCGGTTTCCCGACTCCGAGGTTCAAGCTCGGTGCAATAATTCGCTCTGCCAACCTTCCAAGTTTTCGAACCAGTGTAGCCTGGATTCTGTTTTATCCGCACATTTCTCTAAGCCGCTACCACGACGTTTGAACGGGAAGCACTACCCTGACGTCTTAATTTGCGTTGCACCTACCGAGGTCCGCGAGCGTTAACTCTCCCTCGTGCTGCTTTGGTGTCCTAGCTTCCTCAGGCCGATACACTTTCTCGACCCGCGTGCAGTCCTGTATTCGAAGATGGTTCTTGCGCCAATTTGATGCTAAAAACATCAAAAATGCTGCCGATTGATTCAGGCGAAAAGTCTGACGGTTTTCGAATCATGACGGCAAAATCGATCTTGCGCACGGCATCTATCAATTTTTCGTCAATATATCCGGACACAATGCTGACCGGAGTCATTATTTTGTTGGCTCTCATTTCCCGAAAAACGTCTAAGCCGCTACCATCTGGTAGCTTCATGTCCAACAGCACCACGTGAAACTCTCGCTGCGCCAGTTGATTGATCGCTTCCTGGCACGTCTTAGCCCAGAACACGTGGCATCTGTAACTCTTTGAGGCGTTAATCAACAACTCCGCCAGTAGCTCATCGTCCTCAACGAGAAGCACGTCTTTTATGAGATTCTTAGCGTATTCCGCAAGAGTTTTCATTAAAACAAATATAGACCATGGAACGACGAACCGTTCCCTGAGAAGTGGCACCCGCGCAAGGATTCGCACCTTGGCAAAGTGAGTCAAAGTCACTTGTGCTACTGTTACACCACACGGGTAAAAACCCCGTCGACGGTCCGCGATCCATCTGGCAGGCAGGCGCATTACGACTCAGCGACGATCAATCGCCTACCGTGACTCGGTCGACTACGAATCTGCGTCCCCTGAACGGAGACAAAAGCTTTGCCGGCGGCGATCGCATCCGCAGCTTGGGTTCCTCGAGCTCGCCCAAGACTTGCTACTCATCGGCAAAATGGTCCTCGCGGCAGGATTCGCACCTGCGACCTCTTCCATGTCAAGGAAGCGCGCTAACTGCTGTGCTACGCGAGGATGGCTCCGGCAGAAGGGTTCGCACCTTCATCTTCTCGGTTAACAGCCGAGCGCTCTACTAAGTTGAGCTACACCGAAACAAAATGGTCCTCTCAGCCGGAGTCGCACCGACAACCTCGTCCTTCGCAGAGACGCGCTCTATCTAGTTGAGCTATGAGAGGAAATTGGGGCGGCTAACGGGATTCGCACCCGCGGTCCTCTGATTCACAATCAGATGCTTTTACTGCTAAGCTATAGCCGCCATAAATTGGTGCGGATAGGGAGAATCGCACTCCCATGGCTGTCAACCGTTACGTTCTCAACGTAGTGTGTCTACTGTTCCACCATATCCGCAAGAGCTGGGATTTGCACCCTTTACCGCCTCGCTCAGGCGTCTTGTCCGACGATGACTTTTGCTACTCGCAACCATCGTCATTATTTTAGGTTGCTTTGGCGCACCACCGACTGATCCTTCGAGAGCTGACGACAGCATTAAGGACCCTCTATGAACAAAATGAACAAAATGGAGCCTAAGAAGGGATTTGCACCCATGACCCACGCTTTACGAAAGCGTTGCTCTACTAACTGAGCTACTTAGGCAAAGTTAAGCTTCACCGCCTCGAGGCGGTGCGGGACGCTTGATCCCAAAGGTTAGGTTCTCGAATGCCCTACAGTCGTTCGAGTCAATGGACTTGAACCTGCCGTCATCTAGCTGAACCAAGAAAATTGGATTGTGGTCGATGCCGTAATCGATCATCAGGATTGCGCGTCCAGGACCGAGAGGTGTCTGCACCCATATCGGCGCTGAGAACTCGTGGGTAATGGTCATTCCACTACCAGAACGCAAAATGGAGCTGAACATGGGACTTGCACCCATCATCACCTGCTTACCAAGCAGGGTCCGCGCTATCTCGGAGTGATCAGCAATGGTCCGCCTGGAAGGACTTGCACCTACGTAGACCCGAAGGTCAATGCGTTTACAGCGCATCGCAATTGCTACTCTGCCACAGGCGGATAAATGGAAGCACCGACGGGATTTGCACCCGTGACCTTGGGCTTATGAGTCCCGCGCTCTACTAACTGAGCTACAGTGCCACTGAGAATGGTGGAACGGGAGGGACTTGCACCCCCGACGGTGGGTTCACCACATGGGCTTAAAAGGCCCGACCAATCGCTGCTATGGGGACCGTTCCAAAAGTTGGCTGGGAAGGTTGGGATCGAACCAACGACCATCGAGTTAACAGCTCGCCGCTCTGCCACTGAGCTACATCCCAATGAAAAATTTGCCTTGGCGTGGACCTTCAGCAGTGACCGCAGTCCAACCTCGCTTTTCCCGCTGAGCTTTCTGTTTCGACCGAAGTCTTCCGCCGCGATGTCTCGAACGACCAGGCCGGTATTAGCGACCCGAAGCGGTATGAACAACCTAGCGCGCCACACTTGAGTCTCCCTCGTAGAGCTCCAAGGCAAAATGGCGGGAATGAAGGGATTCGCACCCTCGGTCTCTTGCGTGACAGGCAAGCGCTTTAACTGCTAAGCTACACCCCCGTGAAAATGGTTGAGGCCCAGCTTGTCGTCTGCGCTATGCCCAGCTGGAATCGAACCGAGTCTAGTTAGGGACTTGCACCCCGCTTCGCGACAAGATCGCACCGCACGATCCTCAAAAATGGTCCGGACGACAGGATTCGCACCTGCGGCCTCTTGATCCCAAATCAAGCGTTCTACTAGGCTGAACTACATCCGGATAAATTGTGCCGAAGACGTTTCTGCATTTGTAAGCCACTTGGTTCCCTGCGGGAATTGCTGGTAACAGGGAGACGGTTTCGAACCCGTGTCTTCATGACCCCCATCGCTGACACAAAAGTGGGAGCAGGAGTTGGATTTGAACCAACGATTTCGACCTTATGAGGATCGCGAGGACGGCCATGCTCCTCTACCCTGCCACAAAAAGATTATTGACACGACTCGCACGGACCATCGTCTAAGTTGCAAGTTTTTGGCTTCTCGCCTTCAGGCGCAGGAGCATCTTGCACGAACTCGCCGATGTCGTCATCGGGAGACAGAGTCGACGGTTTTGGATCAGTCATGCGCTATCTACAAGTTCAATCCGTGCAGAACTCCGATTTTGTCCAGCGCATAAACCACGAAGATCAGAGCCAAGATAGCACCGATGATTTTCAACGGCGTACCTTGAGCGAACTGACCAGCTACCCAGAAGATCAGGTAGAGCACGAGACCGACTATGAGGATGACGATTAGTGATTCGATCATGGTAAACAGACATAGTCTGCCCCTCCTCGTTCCAAATGGTGGGAACAGCTGGAGTTGCACCAGCGACACGCAGATTTTCAGTCTGCTGCTCTACTGACTGAGCTATGTCCCCAAAGTGGTGGGAAGTGCAGGATTCGAACCTACTTGCTTGGCTTTTCAGGGCTTTGCTTTTCCGAAGTAACCCAGTCGGTCACTGCGATCTTGCGACCGAGAATTAGGTGACTAGGTGTTGTCTTGTTAAGACTTCCCAAAGTGGCACGGACGGCAGGAATTGCACCTGCGACCTGGAGATTTGGAGTTTCCCGCTCTACTAATTGAGCTACGTCCGTATGGAGAGGGATGTCGGAATTGCACCGACGCATGACGCTTTTGCAGAACGTTGCCTTTCTGACTTGGCTAATCCCTCAAAGTGGTGGAAGCAGTGGGACTTGCACCCACAACCCTTCGCTTAAGAGGCGAGAGCTCTACTATTGAGCTATACTTCCAAAAATGGTGCGCGCGCCTGGATTCGAACCAAGTCTAATCTTTTCGTAGAAGAAGTAACCCAATCGGTCACTGCGTCTTGCGACGAGAATAAGGTGACTGAGATATTTGTTGTGCTACCATTACACTACACGCGCAAAAGCTTTCCGAGAGAAAAACGAGGACGGTAGAAGACGCGGTGTTAAGTCGCGTTGCCCAACCATTAGGCGTATTCTCCAGTTTTGGCGGAGGATATTGGATTTGAACCAATGAAGTAACCGTTTCTCTCACTACTCGGAAAATGGTGGACTGCACGAGATTCGAACTCGGACGCTCGCCCCCGTAGGGCCGCGAGCGGTTCTACCTGCCGTGGCGGACGGATTGATTACCGTCGGACTTGATTCGTCGTTACGCGTTGGCGATACAGCCCGAAATGGTCGGTCTGGCCGGATTCGCACCGGCGATCTTTCCGCCCCGAACGGAACGCGATAACTAGGCTACGCTACAGACCGAAAATGGTCCTCCCGATAGGATTCGCACCTACGACCCCACGCTTATCAAGCGCGTGCTCTAACTGCTGAGCTACGAGAGGAAAATGGTGCAGCGTGTAGGATTCGAACCCACGTAAGCGGTTTGGATTTGAAGTAACTCAATCTTCACTGCGTCTTGCGACGAGAAAAGTCAGACTGAGACTTGTTAGGACCGCTGTCCTGGCCACTAGACGAACGCTGCAAATTTTTCCGTGAGAACAATGGACTGGGAGGTGAAGACCTTTCGGCCCTCGGGTGGAATTGAACCACCATTGATTCCTTAATAGGGAATTGCTTTACCATTAAGCAACGAAGTATCCCATATTCCTCACTGCACGGAAATTGTAATCGGGAGAAAAGAATGTCGACGGGTGTATTTCCCCAAGAAGTATCCGTAGACGTCACTACCCGAAAAAGCTCTCTGCGAGAATAAAGTGGACTCGGTGTTTTTCGATGTTGATGTTGAAGTAACCGAACCCGTCACTGCGCAGAAATTGGTGGACCGGATGGGAGTTGCACCCACCACACGGTGCTTGCAAAGCACTGTCGCCGCTAACGGTACATGCCGGCCCAATAAAGTGGTGCGTCAAGAGGGAATTGCACCCACGACATCCTCTTTGGAAGAGAGGTGCTCTAAACTAACTGAGCTATTGACGCGAAACGGGAGAAAAGTCGACAAGGTGTTTTTCATACAAAGAAGTAACCCTGTCATCACTGCCCGAAGATGGTGCGTGTGGCGGGATTCGCACCCACGAAATCCTCGTTGGCAACGAGGCGCTGTAGACTAGGCTGAGCCACACACGCAAATTGGTGCCCGCGACGAGATTCGCACTCGTGTTCTCGCCTTGAAAGGGCGGCGTCCTGGTCTCCTAGACGACGCGGGCATGGCGCACGAGGATGGAATTGAACCACCGACCAACCAGTGGAAACCGGCTGCTCTTTCTCTGAGCTACTCGTGCAAAATTGTTCGGGCAGAGGCTGTCAAAGCATTTAACGCATCGCGCACCTCTGCCCTAGTTTTCTATATTCAAAAGAACGATACACACCTTCGACAACTCTTAGTTGAGTCTATTGGTGACCGTGTTGGCCCCGATAGCTATTCCCATCGTTTGTCTGGCCTAGATGGGTTGCCAGGAGGGATTTTACCCTCAGAGTTGACCGGCTTGCGCCGGAAAGTTGTTTGAATTCAGATACGAAAAAACCCGACCTCTTGCGAGAGTCGGGCTCAACTAAACCTAAGGTTCCTTTTCTGGCTACCTAGGCGGTTGAACCCTCCTCGATGGGCAAATTATGCCCTTGGGTCGTCTTCGCGCTACGGCTTTCATATCCGGCCGACAGCACGACGCCGCAATCCTGGTTAAACCAGGTTTTTGGCTGTATCGATACTGTTGATCTTAAGGACATGGAAAGTGAAGATTGGTTGGTTGAAAATTTGGTGCGAGCTGATTTATCTACTCGCGTCGTGTGAAACTGGAAGAACTTAGACTCTTAGGACCAAGATTTGGTCCAGGCTGACAAGGTTAATTTGGAAATTGGTGGCGAAAGAAGGGATCGAACCTCCGACCTGGTCGTCCATTTTTAAGGTGGCCGTCCATGCTCTACCGCTAAGCTATTTCGCCGACTTTCAAGAGAACACCGAGGAAACAGGAACAATCCAGATTACTACGGCCAAAACCTGGCGTTCTCTTGAAATTGGAGCCGACCGGGGATTAAGAAACACCCCTCTTCCGTCCCATGGGACGGCGTGCGCGGTTACACTATGACGGCATAAAGTGGTGCCAAGGCCGACATCGCTGCCGGCGGCGAAACCCTGCCCGCTGCATTAGTCGCGTCCGAAGACACGTCGAGAGCAGTGGCGTTTGATTCCACGGGGCTTGGCATAAATTGGTGGAGATGGCGGGAGTTGAACCCGCGTGCTAAAAGAGAACCGAATCTGAGTCTACGCGCGTGTCCTATTTTAATGTCCAGGCGGACCTATCTTTGGCTGAGTTTTTGAGTTCCGCCTCAGCCGGCAGCGAAATCAGTAGCGTAGTTTTTACGCAGCACGATCTACCCCGCTCATCTTAATCGTGCCACGCGCAGCCTAATTAGGCCGCGAGACGGAGCTCGTTGGAACGAGCGAACGCCTTGACAATGGTGTTGCCATTTGTGGTTTGCCAAGTCTTGTTATGGAGGTCGACCTAGCAGTCTCCAGCGCGCATCAGGTATCTGTCTCCTAAAGTAGAATCCAGAACATCCCCAGTGCTATGTCAAAAGAACTTATCGACGACCGAAGTCACCGACAACGTCGCAGAGTTTACTGCTCAATGAGTCAATGTAAACAAAAAAGATGCGTTCTCACGCATTTTGTTCAACTGGCCGAACGCCGTGAATTCCCTGCTTCAGGACATACCAGTAGAGTTTTCCTTCGAGTCGAATCTGGTTGGCGCGGCTCTTGTCGACGTAAATTTTGTCGCCGATCTTGATTTGGGCGAGCACCGGGTCTTCGCTCGATGGCAGAAGATTTCCGATTTGCACGACCTCAAACTCTGGAGGTGGAATGGCCGAATCCGGCAGATAGAGACCGCCGATCATGTCGATCTTGATGTCACGAACGAGCACCCAGTCGCCGAGCACATGAAAATTTTCAAGCGTGATCTGCGGAGAATCCAGCTTCGCGAATGCGTCTCCTTGATGCATGATCATCACGGGCTGACGACGGTCACCTTCACCGACAAAATGGGTCACGCCCATTTCGAACATCTTGTTGCATTGGTAGATGACGATGTCGCCGACCTTGACGGCAATTTCGACCGTGTCTCCGATGGACGCAACTCGGCCAAGCCGATGGACTTGGTTGGCATTGGAGGGCATCAGGATGATGCCAGTCGCTTCTTCCTGCACAGCGGTGAGAGCGACTCGGTGTTTGACTGGACGCACGCAGCTTCTCAGGTCAATCTCTGCGGGTTTGAAAGGGACGACGTTGGAACTCATTCTGAACCTGAGAACGTATTTACTACATGCCGCACAGTATCGTCAAGAAACTTCTTGGGGAAGCAAGTCAAGATGCGCGATTCGACGTCAACGCTCGAATCGAAATCTGGGTCACTATTTCGGACCTCGAGTACGATCGGCGGATTCAGGCCCTTCAGCAAGACCCGCGTCCAGTGGAGGCTAAAATCGTTGACGCAAAGAAGATTGCCCTGCAGGTCGCTCACGACAAGGTCAATGAGAAATCTACGGGAGACTTTGACATCACAGCTGACATCAGCATGGAGTCGATGAATGTCAATCGGATCGATTGGGTCGCGCTGGTCAGTCCTCCTCCGCCTGAGGACGAGGGTTAAAGTCCGTCTAGCAATCGCTCCAGCGAGTTAATTGAGCTGAACGGCTTTCGCTGTTCGAACGTCTTTACGGCTGCTTTTGCGTCGTCGTTTGGATCGATACCTTTTGGCAAAGGAGGAGCGACGGTTACCTTGATGATGTTCGTCAGTTTCTTGCAGCTATCCCACGCCGAAGCGATAGCGTCTGGGTCGAACATCAAACAAAGCTCCTTGATTCCTCGAGCTGTGAGAATTTTGGCTTGTTGTTCCGGGCTAATTTTATGCTTGAAGATGGCGACCGGTACAACCTCGTTCGTTCGCAGTTCGTTCTTCAGCGAATAGACGTTGAACATCGATTCGACTACGATTCCGACTTTCGCTTCCGGAGCCCTCAGTCGGTCGATGTCGTAGACCCAGTAGCGAGAACCTAGTGGGATTTCGTACTTCGTCGGAAACTGCTTCGTCGATGGTTTCTTGCCGGTTTCCGGGTCGGGTTTCGGGTCTCGATACGTCCGTCCTTGGTAGTAAACCACGCGGTCGTATTCCATCACTGGAAAGATGCAAAACGGTTCCCACCTTCCGTCTTCCATCGTGTATCCCGCGCCGGCATCTTCGAACGTTTTGAGGTCGAGATTTTTCCGAATTGCCATCTTCTCGATCAGTCTAGCGTATCCGCTTCCTCGGCGTTCGGTTAGCGGTGTGAATCCCCGCGGAAGTTTGATGTCGTTCGTGACTGCGAGTACGCTTCGCCTAGTTGCGTAGACGGCGTCCAAATCCTTCATCGCGTCGTCAAGCGTGGTCGTATCGTAGAGAGCGATGTCGCTTAGGTCCGGATCGTGGCCGAGAGTTTTGATCCACGCCAGGAAATCTCCGCCAACGCCACACCGCCAGCAGTTAGTTTTGCCGGTTTTAAGGTTCACCGACCTGTTGCCGGACTGGTCACCGCATCTGGGTTGCTCGCAGAGCATCACCAGTTCGTCCTGGGACGAACGGGCTTTGACTACTTGAAACAGTCCCTCGGCGACTGTTTTGAGCTTGCTACCGACTAGTTTTGCCACAATGGCAAGAACTATACGTTGGGAACCCCACGGATGAAAGCAGAATCTCTCATGGCGATGTTTCCACTGATTTCAGGGGTGGGATTGAACGGGAAAATCTCCTCGGGAATAATGACTGCAGAAATCGTTAGGGGCGTCGTGGTGGATTGGTCAACCCCATTGAACTGAATCGACGAAATCCAGCACTTCTTCATCACAAACGCCATTGAGACTTCCATGCCAGCCGACGCAGAAGCGTTAAGGGCATCCGCAACGATTCCAGAGGTGTCTTTCGTTGATCCCTGCAAGAAATAGAGCTTGATGTCTTTTTTGAACGTGTCGCCAAGCGGCACAGGAATCTCAGGCAATTGGACTGACATGTCCTCTGAATTGTACGGTAGCCGGCCGATCCTGCCGAGGATTCTCCAACCGTAGAGAAGCGAGTAAATCTTGGAGCGCTTAAGCTTCGACGTCGTCGAAATGTTGTTCGAGTTCGAAAAACCGGTCGTCGCCGAGTCAACCAGAAAATCAATCCGGACTCCGCCAACAGATTCATCAAAACTAGGGTACAGTCTTGGCGTGTTCAGGGCCTTGACTTCGACCTCTGCAATCCTCGCTTCTGGAAATGTAACTTGCCGCGCAAACTGCACCGTGTCGCCTGGCTGAGGAAGCTCCAACTGGTTCGAAAATGGCGCGCGGCGGACAGCCGTCAACACGTTCTCCAAGTCAAGAACCCAAAGATCGCCGCGCTGGGCTTCGAACCCGCCGGCGTTTCCCCAGTTGTTTCGAGACTTGATGACCATGATGTATCTACTTTGGTGAAATCGTATCTAGGAACTTACGCCGGCATCGTCGAGTCCATCAAGGACCCGGAAAAACGTGGCCGAGTTAAAGTCAGAGTTCCAACAGTTTATGGACCCGCACAAGGTTCGATCCCGACGACGGACGTTCCATGGGCACTACCTGCTGGATTACCTTCCGGCGGCACCAAAAACTCTGGCGGCATTGATTGGATGCCGGAAATTGGCGATCAGGTGTTGGTGCGTTTTCTTGATGGCGAACCAGAGAAACCGGTGTGGGAATGGTTCATGCAGAATTCCGAGCAGGCGAAGCAATATCCGTTTCGCAACTACGAAGGAGACACGCCGAATCGCCATGCGCTGCTGACTCGCTACGGCCAATCGATCGAACTGGCCGAGTCCGGCATCACCGCTGTCACCAGCAAGGGTTACGTTATCCAAATTGTCGATGCTGGTGACGAGATGGACGGCTCGATTGAAGCTCGAACTGGCAAGGGCTACTTTGTGCAGATGATGGACGCGACTGACCAAATAGCCATCTTCGTGAAGTATGTCAATGCGAACTACGAGGATTTGACCTTCATGGGGACAACGTCATTCTTCCAGATGGCTCAAAAATTCGAGATTCTAACACCTCGAACCAACGTCAAATCAGCTCGCATCGACCTTGGCGATGGGGCAGACGATCCGATCATCCGTAAGTCTGACCTGGAAAACGTTTGCAGTCAAATTGTTGCTTGGGCAAACTCGCACACCCACCCGAAAGTTCCGCCCACAAACACCCCGCTTAGAACCCGAGTGACGTTCAGCAGGGTGGTCTACGCCGTGTGAGATACTTAGGCAGATGAAGCCAAAGGGATATGTCGCACTCGCCGGAATCAGGGACGCCGAAGGTAAGTCGGTCTCCTTCGAGAAGGCAATCAAATACGGTTGGGTGAAACCCGGTCGTGTCCCTCGTGGTTTCGACCTTGAACCTGGCACGATGCCGGTCGGTCAAAATCTCTTCCTCGACAACGGTCGACAGCTTCTCGCCTACGTCTGGGGTGGCCGCTCTCCGATGTCCGACTACGCCTGCCAGAAGTTCGGCGTAGGAACCGGAACAACTCCAGCGGCTGTGATCGATGTAGCCCTCGAATCTCCAGCTCCTTTCTCGGTTGGTGTGACCACCAAGAACGTGGACGCCATCACCTTCCCAAGTCCGTTCGTCGCAAGAGTTGAGTTTACGATCGGAGCCAGTCAGTGCAACGGTTACCTGCTGACGGAGTTTGGTCTCTTCAGCGGCAACAATGTCCTTCTCGCCCGCATCGTCAACGCCGGCTTCAACAAGACGTCCGATTGGGCGCCTAGTCTGACGTGGTCGATCCGCTATTGAGCCGTAGTTATCCAACATGAACATCACGTGCGTTGACACCCAAACGATCGGAGGCAGCTCCGCCCAGGTTTTTGAGATGATTCAGACTGGTGCGGTCAAAGCCTTGGTGACCCTTGCCAACAACGGCACAAACACCGCGAACTACAAGTTCCAGGAGAAGATTGCCAACACGTGGACGGACATGGCCGCGTTCGGCGATCCGTTAAACGACACAATCTCGCCTGCAGAGATTCTCGCCATTTCGGTTGAATCCGCCTATCCTCAGGTGCGCCTGATGGCCAACGCTTCTGGCGGAACTGAATTTGAATTCGCGGTGCTTCGCTACTTCGTCCGTGGCGACGGTGGCGCGCTTCCGATTCTCTCGCTCTAAGGGTCCCAGTCGTCGACTGCCCGTCCTGCTGCTTCTGGGTCGAGCATCGTTATTCCTCTGGAATACTCGTCCAGCACTGGACCTTCATCCAAGTCGGGTTTTGGATTTGGTATGAAATTCGCAGGCTCATAGTCTCCTTCCGCTTCCGTGTTCAGAAGCGTGTAGCCGAGCGCTTCGAAAAATTGGTCTTGCTGCGACGGAAACTTCTCGCCTGTTTTCTTGTCGAACTGCGGGGTAGAGCCAAGCTTCGAAGCGACCAAGTCCATCACTTCCTCCAGAGTAGAGTCGGGAGGAATTGCGTCGAAGATTTTCTTCACGGCAGACGGACCACACTTGTTCACGCCGTTGATTCCGTCGCCAGGATCGCCGATGATCGCCAAAGCCACAGCGACTTGAATAGGTTTGTAAACATCCCACCGTTCACAAATCTCCCTGTCGGTCAGGAGGTGCTTCCGGTTGAGGCAATAATACTCAGACAAGGGACCTTTCAGTTGTTGAAGGTCTTTGTCGCCTGACATGACGACCGCCCTGATCCCCCGGGACGTTGACTGAGCTACGGCAGTCGCTACCAGGTCATCCGCTTCATAGTCCCCGTGGTGAGCATAGGCGCGGTCTCCAAACGCGTCACGGACAAACCTGGCAAAGTCCACCAGGTCGTCTTCGTACTCCTGAGGCTTGGGCTTCCTGGGCTTGTTGGTCTTGGGTTTGCCGTCGAAGCAGAAGAGGATTCGGCTCGGTACGCCGATCTCCGACCGCATTGCGTAAAATAAACTTTTGAACGCGGCAATGAGGTAGCCCCTGTCGACGTACTTCAAGTGGCTTGCTTGAGCTGCGTAGAAGGATTTTGCAAATAGTCCGTTTGCGTCTACGATAAGGTCCTTGCCATTGTGCTGCACGGAGTGAAGAACCTCACTTACCTTTGAACTTGTTCAACTCCTCTTTCTCGGCCTTTGCGGCTTCTTCCGCCCATTCTAGTAACCACGTCAGAGCGTAGTCAGGGGTCCTCAATAAGTCAATCGTCATGCCCCGGTTGCTGGAGGCGAGAATGAATCGCTCTCTCCAGCGAGCCTTTTCGTGGGCGAAGACCCCGTCAACGAAAAAAGTCAGCGTCGAGATTTAGGTCGTGAGAGTACTGATTGCCACACGAGACGCACTTGTGCTTGATCTCGGTTCCGAGATGCGGCGTAAGCTTTTCCATCATCTCCGTGTAGTAGGAGAAATCAGCGGGTGGCAGAGCGTTGAAGTACGTGATTGCTTCGTCCGGCGTGTCAGGTGACGTCTCGTTGACTGCGACCAGAGCCGAAACTGCCCGAGTCATCTTGCTAGAGACTTTGTCAGTTTCAGGGCGTTCCAACACGCCTAGTTCATCTCGAACCAAGAGAGGTCGAAGACGAATCTTGTCTTTGCAAACAGGAAGCGTGATCTCGTCGTAGCCCACGTAGTTGTCCGGCTTTTCAGAGATTTTCTCGAGGTTGTCAGGAACCACGAGTTTCACCTGTTCGACGTGACCGCATGATGGACATTTGCTGTCGTAGTTCAGCGATGAATCTCTGGCGAGTGCTCGCGCAACCAGCAGAATCGTGATGACGTCGCCGACGGGCATCGAGTCAACTTTGTCGAGGTTGATTAGTTTTTTCACCACCTCGAACGAGATGCGATCAACCGGCACAGTGCGGAGAGCTTTGATAACCCACTCGTCGACGCTTTGATCCCACGGATAGACCGTCACCTTGCCGCCAGGCAGCTTGTCCGGCATGGAGTAACCATGAGACAGTAAGGTGATTTCCTTCTTGAACTTCTCTCGTGCCGGGGCGAGAGATTGCAGATTGGATTTGATGGCCATGTCAACTAGAACTACTCGACCAAATAGAACGGCCGTCACCCAGGCAGGTGACGGCCGTCAACTAATGGCTAAATTGCGCCTTGAGGGCGCAAGACGTTACTCCTTTTTGTCGTCCGAATCGTCGTCATCATCGCCTTTGGACTTGTCGTCCTTCTTGGCGGGAGGAGCTTTCTTGTCGTCCTTCTTGTCGTCCTTCTTGGCGGGAGGAGCTTTCTTGTCGTCTTTCTTTCCGCCATCGACCTTCACGTCGGTGTCGGCCGTAACCGTTTCACCGCCGGACTTCAGCTTCACGCCGGCCGGCTTGTCCTTGGCGAGTTGCTTGAGCGCCTTCTGGATTTGCTTCGGGTTGCCGGTGATCTGAACGCTGACGGTGGCCTGTTCGCCACCTTTCGGTGCGGCAGACTCGGCCTCGCCTTCGAAGATGGAGTCGATGAGTTCGCGTGATTTCATGGAAAGAAGAGACGAGTAGAAGAGAACGATTAGGCGACTGAGCCTGGGTTGCGGAGACCAGCAAGGATGTTGGAGAGACCCATGCTTGGAAGATTGGCGAAGTTGACTGGGTTCAAATCGACAACCTTCTCAGGGTAATAACGATCGATCTGCAACGACACGGTGAGAGTGACACCTTGGTTGGCCTGGGTCATGTCGGCGTTCGACGGTTTCAGGTTTTTGATCCACACGCCTTCGAGACGGTAGCGAGCACCGAGCGTCATCACGTTCGTCTCGGTCGTGTCGTCGATGTTGGCCAACTTCTGCATGTTCGGCGTGAGCCAGAAGAAATAGCCGTTCGACTTGACTGCAGACGAAAGACCCACGCCGCCGTTGGCGGGGTTCGAGATGAGCCAATGCCAGCGCTCGAGAAGTTCTGCGGTGCGACGATTGAACGCGTAGCGAACCGTCATGTCGACCGTGCCTGAAGCAGTATCGCCACCAATTTGGTGGTTGGTCTGCTGGAGGTACTTGATCGGCATCGACTCACGAGCGCGATCAGGGAAAGGAAATTCCTGCACCGCGAACGCGCACTCCTGATCCCACAAGCTCGACCCCTGCGCCTCGCGAAGGAGAGTCGGGAACGAGAGGAGGACGTAGAACAGGTCAGAGCGCTGCTGGTCGAGACCGGAGCCAGCCGCACCCCACTGGTTTTTGAAGTTGATGAGTCCCATGGTAGTATCAGGTAGATTTTACGCGGCTCGCCGATTAGGCAGGAAGGTTGCTCGTGCCCACGTTCGAGAGGGTTGCACCCGACTTTTCCACCGTCGCCGTGATGATGAAGACTTCGGCGACGTCGATCGGGATGATCGCGAGGTCGACGATGACTTGACGAGCGTTGCGGGTGTCCGGGGTGTTGTTGGTGTCATCCAGCTGGATGGCGTAACCTTCAACACCACGCTCGGACTTGACTGCCTCCATGAAGTTGGTGTAGTCCAGCTTCAGTTGTTGGAAGAGCACGTCGTCGATCGGGTCGAAGGTGTAGCGGCGAGCGATATTCGCGAAGCCCTTGAGGATGTAGTTCACGAGCACCACGTTGTGGATAGCCGTGAGCTTGCTCTCGGTACGTTGCAGCGTGCGATCGCCGTAGATTTCGATGGAGTTGCCAAGCAGCAACACCGGATTCACCGAGTTGCCATTGCCATACATGGCATTCTTGACGTCCAAAGAAACGTACTTGTAGCGAACTTTCTGCGCCTCGGGAATGACGCCGCGGATGTCACCTGCGACAGCCTTCCATGGCTTGTCGAGGTCGAAAGTGCGGGCAGCGCAACGGAGATAACCGAGCGACGGTGGCACGTATTTCTGAACGCCAGTGAACGTGTCGCTGATTTGGAACCAGTTCCAGAAGAGACACATCCGGTAGTTGTCGATGCGGCCGTTGGCGGAGTAGAGACCCGTGCCATTGTGCCAGTCGATAGCGTCGCGAGCGTTGAGATTGTCAGGGATATTGCCCACGCCAATCGCGTTGACCTTGCCGGCGATGCGGGCAATTTCCTGGTAGACCGCAATCGAGGTGGAATCCGGAACAGCAATGAAATCAACGTCAACCTCATCCGAGTCGGACCGCTCGAACAGCTTCAAGCCGGTCGGCGTATCGTCGTTCGGGTCGATGGTGCCGATGTAGTCCTGGTCGGTCACGTTCTCGCCATTGAATCCGCCAGAGAATTCCGCCAAGTTCGACGGCGTGCCAATCGTGAGATTCCACGGGTTGTACGTGTTGCCTGGAGGCTCCGATCCGAAGACGTGGAAGATCGAGATGTAGCTCGACTTGCCGTTGATGCGAGTCGTGTAGAAGTTGTCGCTCGCTGGGTCGTTCGAGAGATTGTCGATGCTTTCCACCAACACCGATCCCTGATAGACCAGGAATTTCTTGGTGTCCGGCGCAGAGCCAGGAGCAACTTGGAGGGTGATGCCCGTCGACTGGCCTTGGGTGTTGGCCCAAGTTCCCGCTGAGTTTGCGAAAACCTGCATCGCATCGGCAGTGGACTGAGCGGTGACCTTGTAAACAGTCGCACCCGTGTAGCTATCCTGCAGAGGGAGGGCTTGGTAACCGACGTCCGTCTGGTTGGAGGTGTAGAAGAGGATGTCGCCGTTGGCGCGAACCTCGGACACCTTGATTTCGCGAGTCGTCGAACGATTCGTCTGGGAAACTTTCAGCGTGTCGCCCACCGAGATGTTGGCGTACGTGCCGCTGACATTGATCTTGAAAGCGTTTTTGTCGCCGACAACCGTGCCCAAGCCGGTAACGGCAGAGCCGTAGGTCGGAGCGCTGAGGAACGCTTCGGCTTCATTGGCCGCGTTGGCAGACTCGGACCGACCAACCGTTGCACCGTTGTAGGTGTCAGCAAGAGCGACAGCTTCGCTGCCGACCGACACGAGGGTAATCGTGGTACCAGCAATTGAGTCGATCTTGGCATTCGGCGTGGTGATCTTGCTCGGTTGACGAACGCGAAGGTAATCACCGGGCGAGAAGAGACTCGCGTTTGGCGTGATGAGCGAGTAGGTTCCGGTCGAGCCAGAGGCGTTGTTGGACGCCGTCGTGGCGTATTGCTGACCGACGCGAACCACTCGGCAACCATCGCTCGAGTTGGAAATCATCGCAACTGCATCGCCCACGAAGCTGCCTTCTAGGGGCGCACCGAATTTGCGGACGAACTCGAAGATGGATGGGCAATTGGTGACCGTGTCGAACTCGCCACGTTGGGCAATGCCCACGAGACCAGCGCGGAAACGGCTTGTCGGCGTGGTGACTTGGCTGTTGTCGACGACCCTGGTGATGACTTGAGGAAACATGTGAGTGGTGGTCTTGCTATTCTAACTATGCGCTAGTCGCAGGAGGAAGCCCCTCGCGCGATTCTATCGCTGGGTTTTGCTGGCCTACCCTGACGTCGTCCAGTCCAGCATACGTGGCATTGAAGTCAAAATAACGATCTAGTTCGTCCGGTGGGATAGTTGCTTTCTCTTTCGCTAGTCCGATTTCCCACAGGACTGGACTAAATACCGTTCGGTAATCCACAGAAAATCCTTCGACGCACAGGTTGAATGATACGCGCATCTCCTGGTTGTTCTCATTGTCACCTTCCTGAGTGATGGATTGAATTCCACCTTCGAGGTACATGCGCAAATACTGAGGCCCGTGAGGAAAGGGATACCGAGCAACGATAAACGTTTGTGGTACTCCACCTGAAATCCAGAGGCGGCGTTGAAGTCGGTTTACAAACACCGACTGGGTCTGTGGAGTCTTGCAGAAATACTCCAGTTGGAACCTGAAGTCCCAGCCAGCCGGCATCTGCATGCTCGCAGCAACGCCTAGATCGTTCAGCCTGACGTTGGCCGCTTCTTTGTCGGCCGTCGGGAAATACGCCCGACGGTTTCGGTGGTAACTCGAGCTTTGGGAGGCTCGATACTGCCAGTCCAGGCGTTTTACCGAAATGAGCGGGTAGAAGACGTTCGATGGCTGGGGATTGTAAACAGGTTGCCCCCTAGCGTCCTTAACGTCAAGCAAATACTTGAAGGGGTTGTTTCCTGCCTTGAACAACCGCGCGAACTCCGCGTGAGCATCCCTTGGGGTCGCGAACACGACCGGAGTTGGATAACCACCATCCTGGAGCGGGAACGACTTGTAAAGCCAACGTTGAAGCGCCAGCTCGTGAATCCGGACAGAAGTAAACTCGAGTTGGTCTACTTTGTCGTCCGCGTAATCTTTGGATGCGTCAACGGCCATCGGCCTAATTACGCACCCAAGTCAGATTTAGACGGCAACGAGGAGGCTGATCTGCAGCGGTACTTCGGAACCGTTGTCGAATTCGACGACGGCGTAGCCGTCCTCGCGAATCTTGCGCACGATGCCCTTCTGTCCGTCGAACGGATAGGTAGGGTCTTCGAGCACAGCGACAGTTGTTCCGACCTTGATGCCAGCATCGCTGACGAGCTCGTTTACAGCTTCGTCAACGTTGATTTTGCCGGTGCAGAGGCGATCGATGGTTTCTTGAATTGTTTTCTTCACGGCTCGGGATTAAGGTTGGATGTGCTAATTACACGGACAAGTTCAGATTCGATTCGGTCAATGCCATCGAACCACATCGTGCCCCTGGTCAGGGCGCTTAAAGTCTCGGTGTCGGCAGGTCCGCAAGTCACTTTGAACCGACCTCGGGATTCGTCAAGCTCAAGGTCAATGGTCTTCGCCAACGAAACGAGTTTTGGCCTGAACTGCTCGGACCATGAACCCGGCTGTTCCACGGAAACCTTGACCAACCAGCCTTCAAGCCATCGTTGGATTTTTGGACGGTCTTCTTTTTTGACGGTCAATTCCGCTTGGAACGCCTTCAGACCGCTTTCAAATAGAGACCGGGGGACCATCTGGTGGTGACTTGCCGCCTAGTTGGGTATCTTCCAGACTCGGCAAAGGGAGCTGGGTTTTGATTGGCTGCGGAAACGCAGGCATGCCATCGCCAGAGGCAGGAATCATGCACTTGACCTTAAGGCCAAGCCAGATGTTCGTCTGGTGCCAATACGCGTCTCCTGGAATCTCCACGAATGTCAGCATGTACGTGTAGCCGTTCCAGAGAAGGTAGTCTCCGCGAACCGGAAAATAGTCGAACTCGATCAGCGACCTGTGGGCAATGATGAAGTCGTCCCTGCGCTGCGGGACCATTCCGTACTTCGTCATCGTCCACTCATTCTTGCCGTTAGGGAACAGGTTGATGGCAGGAATCGAGATTTGGCGAAGAATCGTTTCCTTACCATCAGCGGTCGTGTGCCATAGCGGGTCCAGGTCCTCGATTGCGCGATTGACTTCTAAAAACTTGGGCGCAGGTCTTGCAGAATGTTTTGCCGTAGCCTCAGCGTAGATGCGCAACGCGGTCTGAGTATCCTTCTTCTTGAAGACCTCCGGGTCGTAGGGAAATTCGGGGCGTTCTGAGTAGCGCATCGACTAAGTATGTCTCTTCCTGAATTATGCCACAAATGCCGTCAGCTAAGACCAAAGGACCTAGGACGTTTCTTCACGGTTCAAGGTCGCTGTCACGACCGGAAATTTGTGTGCAATCGCTGTCTTGCAAAACCAGCGCCGGAACGATGCGGCAACACGTCACCGTCTCCAATCGAACTTGAAGCACGAAGAGCCTTGTTGGAAACCGGTTGGAAATTTGTCGAAGAATTTGAGCTCAAGACATTCAGATTTGACTTCGCGATTCGTGCTTTGCGATTGCTAATCGAAATCGACTCAAAGCGGTGGCACAGTCATCCTTCGCGCCGCGCTCGGGATAAGAGGAAAACAGAAGCAGCGAAAGCAGAAGGGTGGGACGTAACCCGAGTGACGACAAAGAGTGCGGATTCTGTTTCATTTATGGTGAAGCAGGTTGTCATGCAGAGGGAGGCGGAATTAGCAACGAGTCCGGATTATTGACGCCAACCACCGATCCGCCAGCCATAGACGGGAAGTTGCCAGAAGATTCCGACGTCAGCGACGAACTTGCTGTCTCAGCTTCACCGAGCTGCTTACCGGTGACATTCGGGCTATCAGACACGAACTCACCACGCGTCAGGATGTAGAACGAAGACACTCTGGCATTGTTCACCTCGTGCCTGACAAATCGCACATAGTACAAACCTGACCAAGGATCGCCTTGACCGTTCACGAACTGAGCACGAACAACATCGCCAATACCGACGAACGGATAGTTGTCAATGACGAATGCAACCTCGTGGAGTTCGTCTTTTACATCGACGAAGTAAGATTGAGATTCGCTGTAAAGCGACGTGAGTTGGTTCTGTCCCACGTGCCGAGTGGAATAGACGGTTCCTTCTATTTCAGGAGCGGTGTTGGCGAGGCTCAGCTCGAGGTCAGACCTTGTTTCCCACACCGTGGTTTTTCCGGTAAGAGGATCAAACGCCACTAGCTTGATTCCAGATGCTCGGGTTCGATCGTTGGAATTCGCCTTGTTGGTCAGTGTGACGTTGGTCAGCGTGTTGGATGGCGCTCCGTAGTCAAACGAAAAAATGCCCGTCAACTGGTAGTTGATCGTATGAAAGTGAAGAAATGCTCCTCGCGCGAACATCAAGAACTGCGACGACCCGTCTTTGTTCGACGCTAATTGAAGAAGGCGATCAACGGCAAAATCCAAATCCGACTCAAACGACTGAACGAGCGCATAGTCGCCAGTAGTTGGTTCAATCGCGAACTTTTCGAATCCGTTTTCAAGTCCGATTGAGTTGACGATGTCGTTGATTTTTCCCTTGCGAGACGACACCCGCTCCGTCTTTGCCATCCGATATAGCAAGTCAGAGGTGACGATGATGACGTGGTGCCCGTGCGGCATGCTCGGTGTCGGAGACGGCTGCGTCTTAGCAGATACGAGAACCTGAGGTTCCCATTCCGAGAAAAAAGACGACGCACCATCAGACACGCCGAAGCGCATCCAGAGCTTCGGAGATTTCACCGTGTTGAGCAGCGTGTCAAGCGCGTCAAATTCCGTCCTGGAATAAGCTTGAACAACGTGAGTCCACATCTTGGGAGCGTTGACGCCCCACTCACACTTGCCGTTGAGATAGATGGTGCTCGAGCTTAAGAGCAACTGACCAGGATCAGGAGCTTTCGCCATCTGCATGACGAACTTCCCGGTAAAAGATCGAATCTGGTTGACCTGCGGCACACCCTATTTACTTGGTGCCAGCGATCTTCTTGACTAGTTTGGAAGCTTGGCGGACTGGGCCGACCACGTCTCTGCTCGGGAAGCCTTTTTTGCGTCCACCGTTGGTTAGCGTGCTAACCATTTGCGAATACAGGTCAAATTTATTGCTGCCTTTCAGGATGTTGAGCCCCTTCATCCTGGCATATTTCTTGGCGCTTGCCGGTAACGGCAGTTTTCCGATGTCGTCTCTCATGACGAACGGTCGCCAGTGATGTCGTTAACCCAGAAACTGCGCTTCGAGTAGAAGGCCTTGAACAAAGACACGAGCGAATTTCTGATCAGCGTCATGTCGTCCTTCTTGTCGTCCTTCTCGAACGCTTTGAGTTCCTTCTTGACAATCTTTGAAATTTCGTCCTTGTCCGCCTTGGACAGAGATTCGCTAATCGCTTTTTTCTCCGGCGGAAAGATTTTCGAGAGGGCGATAAGGTCCTCCGGGATGCCGAACTTGTTCAGCTTCCACGTCGAGTAGCGTGGCAAAAAGACACCTTCGACACCGGTAGGAATTGATTCTCCGATGTCAATGGTGACGAACGACTCGTCCAGCAACGCTTCGACTAGCTGGGTTGGAATCACAGCGACGACCAGCCTGGAACGTTGCTTGCAACGATTCCCTGCGGATACTGACCGTCGGTCTTCGAGAAACCAAGCTCACCGTACTGAATCTGAGAGATGACAGTCATCTTGACTTTGCCCGTGCCGGTTGTTCCGGCGAGCTCCAAGTACTGACGCTTCGGATAAACCGTTTGCGTCTTTTGGCCACCAGGGACGAGAGCTTGAGTCGTGCCGAGGTCAGAGAATGGTCCGTTAGTGTAATCGTCACACTCGCGTAGTTTTGCGCTGACGTTGGACGTGCCTTCATTCACGAGACGAACCTGTGTCGAGACAAGTTGGTCATTGCTGTCCTGCGGTAGCGTGCCGTTAGCCTTGAGGCGGACAGTCACAAGACCGTTGACAACCGGAGCGTGAACTTCGGTCGTGCGCGTCAGCGGTTGAGGATATTCGCCGGGCGTGTTCATGCTGCGACCTCCTCGGCAGGAGCGCCATCAGGAGGAGGTAGGTCGAGGTCCGGAGCAGCCGGACCAGCGGCACCACCTTCTTCCGGGTTCGCCTCGGCGTCCTCTTCTTCAGTAGAGAAGGTACGCAGAAGGTCACGGATTTCGCGAAGGATTTCGAGAGCTTCTGAAGCTTCTTCGTCGACTTCGACGTCTTCGACCTCCGCGAGGATTTCTTTGAAGATTGTGCTGTTCACGTTGCTAACTACGCTCTCGACTCTGCCAAAACGCCTGTCCAGGAACGCGGTGCCAGACCCGCTGCCGGGTTTTGGCAACTTCTTCTCGTCTTCTCGTTTTGGCTGTTCCTTGGAGGGCTTGGTTTTCGAACCGACAGGTGGCGATGGAACGACCATCTTGGGCAGCTTCTCAGGAGCAACAGGTGGCTTGTCGGCTACAGGTTTGCCCGTCTTCGGATCGACCTGAGGGACGTTGGACTTTTGGCCCTTGTCGTCCTTTTTGTCTCCTGGTTTGTTGATGACGACCGGCTTTCCGGTTGATGTCTGTTGGCGCTGAACATTCTGAACGATCCGCTCGATCTTCTTTGAAACGTCCACTTTCTCGCCCTCGAAGTGCTCGTACTGCCCGTACACGAAATCTCTCAAGGCGAGCACGTGTTTGCACAGGCCAGGACGATTCTTCGGATTCGTGATTCTCGGCGCTCGATTCAGCGCCTGGTTCATGCTGTTGGCGCCAACGACAGAAGAGCCTCGCTGCTTATTCGCCCAGGCCCAGCGGTATCGAAAGTCTGGGCACGTGCAGTCGACCAGACATTCTACTTTTTCCAGCGGTTTCTGTTTACTCGGCTTGAAAAACTTGATGAATCCCTTGTGACGTTTACCAGTTGTCGAAGGGAAACTCTTGAAATTGAAGATGTAGTACACGGAATCCGTGTAAGCCTCTAAGTCAAGGGGAGGTCCACGGACCGTCTTCGCTCGCATAACTCGCTTCGGTTCGGATACCGAAACGAGCTGGTCGAATGTGAGTCGCTCGAGGAGGTTTTTTACTTCGCAGAGGCAAGCCATTTGAGCTGCGGGACTAGTTCTCCAATACCAACAGGGTAGGGTGAAACAGTTCCTGGCGAAGTGATGTGATAGAGTTTGTCCTCGGCTGAATCGAAAGCGTCCTCGGCTGTGCTTCCACCGTCAGCAAGTTTAGCCTGACCCTTTGACATGACTTGTGTCAACCGGCCGTTCTCTCCAAACAAGACGACCATTCCGGCATCCAACGCCTTTCTGGCTAGCTGGTTGGCTGGAAGATTTTTGAACTCAGCAGCTTCGGGCATGATCGCCGGCAGGTTTTCTCTGAAAAACTGGCGAAGCATGTCTTGGACGGAAATCGGTCCGTAGACAATGATTCCCTCGTCCAGCCCAGGATAGTAGAAAACACCTGTGTCCACGGGAAGGCCTCTTCCAGTCTGCTCTGGATTTACCTTGTTCATCGCGTCGTCGCCGGCGTCTTCGCCGATCATTTTGCTCACGAACTTCTCGATCCGACGGCGCCGCTGAGCACCAACAGAAGAGATTGCGGCAATGAGCGGTGTGTTATCCTCAGCCATGAGCTATCTATCTTCCTGAGCGAGGCGCGTTCTGCATCGTGTGCCTGTCAATCTGAAGAGAATCTACATCCGGAACTTCGAAACAATCAAGGAAGCCACGGTAGATTTTCCTAGTTCTGGCCTGTGTCTTGTTGTCGGGCAAAACAGGACGAAGTCCAGCGTAGAATCTATCGGGTCTGGAAAGACGGCTCTCGGTGAAGCGATCAGTCGGACGCTGCTCGGCGTCCGTGGCCGATACAAAGGAGCGAAACTGGGAGCTTATAGTTCCGACCATTGTGGTAACAAAAACACGCTAATCGAACTTGACTGCGAAGTAAACGGAAAAGTTCTCAAAATCTGGTCGGCGTATCGGTGCAAAGATTTCTCGTCGACCGGTGAGGCGTTGCGTTTCTCGTTCGATGGTAATTCGGTGGAAAGAGGGACAATTGACGAAACGCGTGAGGAGCTTAGCAAGCTGATCGGCGCAAAATCCAGCGTCGCCGAGAACACTGTCTTTGTCGACGGAGCTAGACTAAACTTCAACGATATGTCGGAAACAGAGCTGGTCGATTTATTCCTGTCGTCTCTGTCGCAGACTGATTGGGAAGCAGCCCAGAACCGCACCAAAGTCACGATTGATGCCACCGAGGATGAGTATCAAAATCTTTCTGGTCAAACTGAGGCGTCAACCAGAATGCTCAAAGACGCCGAGGAAACACTGGCGGACCTGGAGAAGTCTCTGCCAGCGATCAACGACCGAATCAAGCTCTTGAAGGAAGAGCAGCAGATGCGAATATCCATCGCTGCGAAAAAGGTCGAGACGACAAAGCAGAAAATAGAAAAGCTCAAGGCGCAGATGGCCGAAACAAAGGTCGAGATGAAGCGTCTAGAAGCTGAGAAGGCGGCTGAATTTGCCAAGAACGAATTGGAGATTTCAAGAGCCCGTAGCGGCGTGGCCGAGTTGAGCCGAAGCTTGGATTCTTTGAATCGAGACGTCGGAGCTGCCAAGCGCGCTGTGCAGACAGCAAAGTCCACACGAAGCAACCTTGACGAGCCTACCAACTGCCCGACATGCGGTAAACCATGGGACAAGAAGCACAGCGTCGCTGCCGTTACCAAGGCAAATGCCGACGTCGCCGCCAAAGAAGCTGAACTAACATTTCTGCAGAATGATCTAACGAAGAAGACTGACGAACGAGATCGTCTTGACGAATCGTTCCGGCAACTTCAAACTAAGCTTCGCAACAACGGCGTCTCGAAGAAAATCTCTGAATTAAGCGAAGCGTACGAAGAAGACGAAAAAGCACTAGAGGACTTGACTGACGACCTTCAGCCCTTCGAGCGCCAGCTTAACAAGGAAAGCGCTCCCATCGACGAAACTCCGTTAAAGTTTGCCCAAGACAAAATCAAAGATGTCAAGGCGCGTATCGCTAAGCTGAGCAGAGAAATCGCTGAGCACTCTTCGAAAGCAACCGAACTGTCAACCACGCTCGCAGTTCTCAACTACTGGCATAGGGCTTTCGGTCCAACAGGATTACCGAACATGATCCTTGGAGACGCGATGGGTTACATCAATCACGTATCGGCTAACGTGTCATCGATCCTCACGGGAGGTTTGCTGGAAATCAACTATTCGAATACGAAGGTCCTTGCCAACAATGCCGAAAGACCTGAATTGATGATCAACGTGAAAAACGCCACAGGAGCGACGAAGTTTCTTGGGTCTTCAAAAGGCGAAGCCGGTATTTCGAATCTCATCATCGCAGAGACTCTCAACGAGATCGGACGCGTCTGGCACCGAGTCGGTTACAGATGGTTGGACGAAGCCGTGAATTCCCAAGACAAGATGATCCGCGGTTCTGTCTACACCTACATGAGAGAGCAGGCGAGACGCCGAAACATTCTCACGTTTGTAGTCGACCACAACCAGGACGTAGAATCTCACGCCGACCACGTGCTGATCGCTGAGAAATCCAAAGAAGGTTTTACCACGTACCGCTGGGCTAGCTCTACGGCTATTTGAGACCTTTGTAGCCGACGTCCACGCCGGCTTCTGATAAGATGTCGATCGTGTTGTAGAATTGCTGCTTCATGCGGTAGGCGCCCACTTGAGCCGTCAGCAATTTGTTGTCGCCGTCGAAGTTCAGCGAATTGGTGTAGCTCGGGGCGTGGACGAACGTGAACGAAAATTCTCCCATAGACGGGAGATTTCGGTTGACGTCAGCTCGACCGGAATTCAGCCAAGGACCCTTTAGCTTAGTCGACACGTTTTTCACGTAACCGATGCAGCAGATTCCCAACGCAGAAGGTCCGCCTGAACCTACCATCAAGTTTAGCACGCACGCAGGAGGAAAGAAATAGTTCGTGCCGTAAGCATTGTTTTCCACTGCGAACGTTGAACCAAGCTCTTCTTGCGGTTTGTTCGGCGCCGTACCTTTTGCTTCCTTTGCAGAGTCAGTTGACGATTCGGGAACAGACCCGCTGTCGCGCGTGATCTTTCCGGTTTGTTTTGAGTTGATGATCGGCAGTTGAAGAGCGTGTAACTTGGCGGCGATCTGCAGAATCGTCTCAGCCCCATTAACAGAGTAGTCGTCGAAGGCGTGAATCTTGAACGTGAATGGCAATTCCAACGGCGACGTGTGGTCGTACATGTGGAATCCGTCTGGTAGCAATGGGCTCTGCGTGACGCGCCATTCGCTCGTGCGCATCAGGTCTATTTCATCTGGAAGGTTCGGAAAGTTGACAACGATCTGGTCGTCTCGTTCCGTGTCCACGGTTCGACCCTGTTCTCCGATCGCAGCCGTCTGTTTCGAGACGAGCGTGTAGAGTTGAGCCTTCGGTTGGTTGGGAAGATTGGGAAGAGCGAGGGCCATATTACATCATCATCGGCTGAGACAGCGCGTTTGCCATGTCAGTTAGTTGTGCTCTGCGAGCTTCTTCGTCTCGTTCAGCTTGAGCTTTCTTCTTCGCTGTTTCTGCAGCCTTGTAATTCTTCGAGAACTCATCTAGACGAGTTGACACCTCTCCGAGAGTCTTGATTTGTTCGTAGATCGCCCTGGAGTTTTCGACGTCTTTTGACTTGTCGATGCCTTGCACCCGCTGGTGAGCACCACTCTGAACTTCAATCTTTCGATCGAGAGCGGAGACGATGCTCTTGTTCAGTTCGTCTAGTTCCTCCGGGGTCCTTCCTTGAGATTTAACCAGGTTTTCGTACGCCTTCTGTGTAAGAGCAAGGTTTTTCCCGTTTGCCAACATCTCTCGCGTAAATCCAATGATGGCACTTCTACGTGTTTCGTCTACGCTAATGCCAGCGCCGACTGTTTTGCTCTTGTCACTACCGCCGAACAGCGACTTGATCTTTGGCCACAGAAGAGGAAGTACGATCAACGCAAGACTGATGATGATGCCCGGAATTCCTCCAACCAGGCCGAGCAAGACTCGCAAGAGCGCTCCGCCTACGGTGCGCAACAACGTTCCTCCAAAGAATGTAGCGAGACCGCCAAGCAAGCGAGTGAGGATGCCCTTGCTAGCCGTAGCAACAAGACCTTCAGAGATGGCCGTAGTAGCAGCAGCTCTGCCGAGAAACTTTTGGGCAACTCCTGTCGCTCCAGCCGTAGCAACTCCCGTGACAACGTCTTTGAGGACTCCAGCTTTGCCTCCGCGCCCGGCCACTCCAGCGAGGGTGCTTTCAAGCGCAGAGCGTTTCAGCTGGAAAGACAATCGAACCAAACTTGCTGTGAACGCGAACAACGCCTTGGTCGTATCCCATAGGCGGGTCACCAGAAAACCCGTTGCTACGATTCCGAACCCTACTTTCAACCAGCCAGCGATCGGGCCTAACGGACCTTCTGGTCCGAGAAGTTTGAACACGCCCATCAACTTGATCGAGAGCCAATTCAACCCGTTGAGCAACGGCGTCAGAGCGCTTCCCGCAAGCACGACAATAACTCTGCCGAGACGAGAGAACGTTTCACCTTGAAGAGCTAGCTGCTTGTTGTAGCGTTCTTGAAGATCAGAATCTTTGGCGAACAGTTCCTGTCGCTTTGCATAAAACTGAGCGAACGATACTCCAGCCGCTTGAGCTTTCTTGAATTCCTCTCCAAGCGCTTGAAGAGTTTGAGGACTAAGGCCAGTCATGTCGGCGTATGCTTCGAGCATAGGACCGCTCATTCCTTGAACAGACCTGGCGATGTTTTCAATAACTTTTGAAGCTCTGTCGCCGCTCTTCTGTAAGAAATCAATTCCGCCGGTGCCGAAGGCCAAACCCATGCCGCCGCTCTTCTTGAAACTGGAGAATCTGACCAGCATGTCGGAGATTTCTCCTTGAACTCCCATGCTGTCTTTGATCGCTCCTTCGATGCCTGCGAGAGCAATCAAATTCTGCTTGTAGACCTTATCGTCGAACCTTGCATTGTTTCCAACAGAAAGTTTGCTTGCGACAAGCAGCATTCTCGCGTATCGAGACGCCTCATCCGCGGCGAGACCCGTGGCAGCTGTGATTTTCGAGATTGTGTTACCGAGTTCTCGATAGCCAGTGTTTGACGCACGAGCCGTAATCTGGAGTTGGACAGCCTCTTGAACAGAAGCGCCAAGACCCTCGACTAGCATGTTGGCTGTTTCGAGCGTCTCTCGATACGCAGCCTTCGTCATCATCGCTCCGCTGACCAGTTTCGACGTCTGTGTCGAAGAAGCGACTTGCTGGTCGTAAATTCGTGCTCCGATTCCAGCCATTTCCCGCTGGATGTCCAGTAGGGTTTTAGCCGACGCGCCGGTAGAAATTTGGGCATCGAGCGACGCTTCCAACAAACTCTGCCGATGGGCGAGATTCGTGTTGGTTTGGATGACCGCACGATTTAGCTCGTGGCTGAAAGTGAGAACCTGCGCAAAACCGGTTAGGAACGCTCCAGCTCCGACGGCTTTCGTGGCCGCGCCGAGTTTACCAATTTCTGTGGCCGCAGGCGCGGCCACATTTTTAAGGAATTGGATTTGGCCGGATAACCTCGCCGTCTCGTGGTCCATCTCAGCGATTCTCGCCGTCGTTGCGGCGAGTTGTTTCTGGAGAGGAGCCAAAACTTCCGGCCTGTTCGTCTTCGGGTTGCCAGTCGCTTTGTCAATCTTTGTCTGGATGTTCAACGTCGCATCCATCATCTTCTCGCGACGGGCCATCACGTTGTTTTGCTGAATCAACGCCTTAGTGAGAAGCTGTTGAATTTCAGCCATCTCTCTCGACTTGTTAGACATTCCGCCAGTCAGTCGAGTGAAACCGAGGCCAACAATTGAGTTCTTTTGAGCCATCGCCCCGTACTGCGCAGCGATGGACTTAGTGATGGTGTCGATCCGTGAGGAAGACGACTCAACCTTCAAAGTCCGCTCGGCAAACTGCTGCAGTTTGGTCGCGATGTCGTTGATGTTGGGTGTGTCTGCCATCTTCGTAACTACCAGCGCCAGACGGCGTCTGGCCAAGGCCAAGAAAAAAGTGTTTACATTTCCGTTCTAAGTCTCATGATAGCAACCAACATGGATGATCCAGCTATCCTTGCGCGACATGCTGCGCTCACAAAGGAAATTGAGCAAGCCAATTACGAATATCACGCTACCGGTGGGTCCACGTTGACCGACGACGAGTATGACGCAAAGATGCGGGAGTTGAAGGTAATCGAAGCGTCCCGTCCAGAACTGGCCAAGAGTTCGCCTGCCAAGCGAGTAGGTGTCAAAACCGCAGGACCGAAAGTCAAACATCAGAGGAAGATGTTGAGCCTGGACAACGTTTTCACGCCTGATGAGGCAAACGACCATTTCAAGTCCGACGTTGACAAGGTCTGGGAGCCGAAGATTGATGGACTCTCGTTGAGCCTCGTCTATTCTGCCGGCCGGCTAGTTCGCGCCACAACCCGTGGCGATGGCGTGGAAGGTGACGATGTTACGCACAACGCCATGGTCATTCCTTCGATTCCGAAGATGATCAAATTCGGTCCCTCGGACCTCGAGGTTCGTGGAGAGGTTGTCATCTTCAAGGACGACTTCCAAGCACTGATTGATTCGATGAAGGCAGAAGGTGATGAACCGTTCGCCAACGCCAGAAACGCAGCGTCTGGTTCGCTGAAGCTCAAAGATTCTGCCGAAGCCGCAAAACGCAAACTCTCGTTCGTAGCTTATCAGGCATTTGGGTTGGCGGACGATGTTCCCACCCACTTAGCGATGGTCGGTCGTCTTGCCGCATTCGGATTCAATACCCCCAACCGGTGGTGGACGTTAAACGAACCTTTTCAGACGGTCACCCAGGAGATGGCCGACAAGGCCGACCAAGAGCGGCGAACAATGCCGTTTGAAACTGACGGAGTCGTGATCAAGGTTAGCAGTTTGAGGCATCGACAAGAGATGGGAGACGGGACAAAATCTCCTAGATGGGCGGTTGCGTACAAGTTTGCGCCAGAAGAAGGAATTTCGGTCTTGGAAGCTGTGGAGCTTCCGATCGGTCGGACTGGCGTTATCACGCCAGTTGCCAATCTGCGTCCTGTCCTTCTGAATGGCGCCATTGTTCGGCGTGCATCTCTCTGCAACTGGGATGAGATTGCGCGCCTGGACATAGCCGTTGGTGACGAGGTTGTGGTCGTACGAGCAGCCGAAGTGATCCCAAAGGTTATCCGAGTCCACAAGAAAAACCCGAACCGGAAAGAGATCGTGATGCCGGTGGTTTGCCCGTGCTGCGGAGGAGCGATCGTCAAGGACGACGAGGTCGTAGCCATTCGGTGCACTAACTTGGACTGCAACGAGCAGGTCTTCCAGCGACTTTCTCATGCCGTGAACAAGACGTCACTCGATTGGGATGGCTGCGGAGACGCCCAAATTGCCGACCTCATGGCAACTGGAAAATGCCGCTTTCTATCAGATTTTCTAGCCATTCAGGACGTTGGGTTCATGGGGGCATCCGCGAAAGTTAAGTTTCTGTCTGAGCGTGAACGGGTCAAGGGAGTGCCGTTGTGGCGCAAACTTCACTCGCTTGGCTTGGAAGGAATTGGCAAGACATTCTGCCAGGAATTAGCGTCGAAGTATGGCGACCTGCTCAAGATGCTCGATGATAGAGACGGCGTTGTTACGATCGTCGGACCGAACAGAGCTGAGAAAATGTTTGCGCAGTTCGACCTATTGGCCGATGAGATTGGTCGACTTGACGACCTCGGATTCAAGTTCGTGGAAATACAGACCGACAAACGCCAAACAAAAGCGTCTGGCAAACAATTCGTCATCACGGGAACGATGACGACTGGTTCTCGAGACAAGGTCTCGGAACGAATCGAACAAGCTGGAGGAATCGTGAAATCTGGCGTGTCAGCCAAGACTGACTATCTGGTTGTTGGCGAAAACCCAGGAGCGAACAAGACCGCTGGAGCAAAGAAACACGGCACGAAAATCATCACGGAAGACGAACTCTACGTGGTTCTTGAATTAGACCCGAACAATCTCCCCTCCGACCCACTCGCAAACGTCAACATCGACGAACTCTAATGTCAAAACCTATTTGCCCGAAGAAAGCACTAGCAGAATGGAAAAAGACCGCTATCGGTCAATCGTCGGTCAATTTCGGATCGCTCGACAATGGCGGCCGGTTGCGTGCTCGTATTCACTTAGCGTTTATGGCGGGCTTCGACGCTGGGGCGAAAGCTGAGCACAAGAGACAGCTTCGGGCAAAGTCCGTCAAACGAAAAACGAAGGTGTGATAGTATTTTATGGCATGAGTGCAACTCGTGCCATTCTCATTTCTCTCGCTCTATCGCTAGCCGGATGCTCGACCGTCCGGAATTGGACAAAGAAGCCTGTCGCGACTCCTCAGCAAGGTACGCCTGTCGGACAGGCTCAGCAGGGTACCGACTCCGCCACCGCTAAAGCGGACGAAACCAACGCGAAGGTTAGCGAGAAGGTGAAGCAAATCGGTAGTGAAGTTCGGGCTAACGTTCAAAATGCTCGTGAAGAAAACAAGCTGCAACCGGCAGGTCCTCACACCGATTCGGTCGAAGGTGAACTATCGCTCGCAGACAAGAAGTTAGTTTCCGTCCCAGTCGACCCCGTTGAATTGGCGTTGGGTCAAGCTAGACGCGAAGCAAACTTGGCCGGAAAGAGCGAGACGTACCAGAAACTCTACGAACAGTCTTCCACGAAGTCAGACACGCTTGTCAAAGACCTTGGAGCTGCTCAACAGGCTAGAGACGAGGCAATTAAGGAACGAGACGCCGCTAGAGATCGAGAAAAAACCGTGGTCAAACAGTACCAAGAAACGGTCGAACGAAACGCTACGGAGTACAAGAAGCAATGGGACGAAGAGCAACTTCGTCGAAACAAAATCGAGACCGACTTGAAAGACGGAATAGCGGCTAAGACCCAGCTGTGGTTGACAATGGGATGCTACGGATTGGGCGTCGGATGTTTCCTCTTCGCGGCGATTCGAGGCTACATGGCGTTTCAGACCGGAGGCCTTGCGTTGATGGGCGTCGTAAAATCTGCAGGTCTAGCCGTCTTCTGTGGAGCATGTTTCTTTGCCCTCGGCAAGCTCACGTCCCAGTCGTGGTTCTGGTGGGCGTGCGGGTCGGTTCTCGCTCTTTCCATCGTTTCATTCGTCGTAGTGCTTGTGGTCGACGCTCACAAAACAAAGAAAGAGCTCGTCGCTAAAAAGGAAATTCAAGACTGCACGGACGACGTTATCGCCGGAGTTGAAGATGTCAGAGCGACTAGCAAGAATCCTCCTGCGTCTGTCGTCAAAGCGATGCAGGACGAGCTAGGTGCCGGAACAACCCCTGAACAGGCAACGGCCGCCATCAAGGCGACCCTTCGTACCGTGGTTGATCCCACCATGAAAGAGTGGGTCACGGAAACTGATGGTGTCGCAGAATACGTTGACGCGCGTCGACGGGCTCTTGAACTCGTGTCGACTAAGCCTTAACGGCGTCGAAAAAGTAGAGGTGGAAGAGCCGACTGTTGCGGATGTCTTCTCCGAAGTAACCGGAAGCGGCGTGGATCATCTTGGCGTCCCAGATGACGAGTCGGTTGTAGACATTGCCGACCGTATCGACCAAATCCCAGGCGGTAGGATCGACAAGCTTGTCGACGTACGTCAACCGTTCAAGGTCTTGAACCGTGGAATTCGCAGCCCAAGCGTCGGCTTGGGTCGGCGGCTTCCGTAGCTTCGTTTCCTTCGAGCGATAAAACGACGTGCCGCAGTTCAGCGGAGCGTCTGGCGTGAGGTAAACCACTGCGGCAAACGACTGGTGGTCGGAATGAAAAACAACCTCGGTTCCGCCTTTGCACCATTGAAACACACCGTTGTACTTGTGGTCCAACCAGTGAGTGATATTGGCACCGAGTAGCTGTTCGAACCGCTCTTTCAGATACGGGAACAGGTACTTCTGAGCCGTGCGTTCACCGCGAAAATACTTGTTGTCCGGCTCGTACTGCTGAGCTAACGCGAACGCTCGGACTGCGTCCGGGTTCGTGTAGAAATCGTCGACCACCAGGATGTTCGGAAGCTTCGTCTCGAACTTTGCGACCTGCTCAGGAACCGTTGCGATGCCGAACTGTGTCAAAAAGTCGTCTTGCATGAGTGCAAGAACGCTTCCGAATCACTTGAAGGTCGCAAACGACAGACTGTTCTTGCCGGACTTTGATTTGAGCTGCGCCAGGCCTTCCTTGGTATGCGGGAAAAGTCCTGAGATTGTCCACCCATCCCCGATGGGACGGCGCGACTGGTCATGGATGAAATCAATCCGGTCGCCGACCTTGTAACCTTCACCACCGCCTGAAGTGTGGACAACGCGCATCTGACCGGACTGCATCTCTCCGGGATAGTCAGCCGCCTGTACGAGAATGTTGGTTCCTTCTCCTTCTGGCCATCCGTCCCACAGAACGCCGAAAAGAGCATTAGCGCCAGTCGCAAGATTAACTTGGCCGATAGGAAGGATTGGAGAGCCACGCTCGTTGCGATAGCCCTCGCCGAGAATCTTGCGAACGATACTCATGCTGTTCCAGGAGGTGGAGACAACGGAATTTCGGCTGGCGGATGCCGAATGTCGTTTTCAATGCGTTCAAGCATCGTCGAAAGTTTGTTGGACATCTCGTTGATTTGACGCGCTCGAGTTACGTCGAACGGTCCGGTTGGTCCTCCTACGAAGCCACCAAGGCGTTCGACGATCTGCTCTAAACGTCGAACTGCTTCGACGAGCGGATTTTCCTCGTCTTCTTTGAGACCTTTAAGTTTCTGGACGATGCTCATGGATGACTAAATACACAGAGCACCGGCGCGTGGGATTTCCGGGAGTGGCTCGCAAGCCACCATGTCCAGTTTCAGCTCCAGATTGTGTCACGCACGCGCCGGTACAAATCAAAGATGAGCTTTCAGAAAACGCGTGAGTTGCGTGTCGACGACACTTCGCGTCATGTTCAAGATCGGAGCGACGAACGGCGATTTTCCGTTACGGTAGTCCATTCGGCTGGTTTTATTTGCCTTCGTTAGGCCAGCGCGCTGTAGCCGGTACGTAACTTGACATGGTGAGAGTCCCGTCTTATCCACGATGAAGGCGGTTGAGAACCCCATCGATGCAAGCAGGACGCACTCGTGGTCGTCCTGGCGATTGAAAAAGTCGACCGCCCGGGGACGACGTTTGAGCATTGAAGCGACCATAGATTAAATCCTGGAAACAGCCTTCTTGGCCGGTTTGGCGTAGAGCACGTAATTCACGGTGCTGAGCTTAAGACGCATTTCCTTCGCAATCTGCTTAGGAAAAAGCTTGTTCTTTCGGAGCTCGAAAATCTTCGCTTTTATTTCCGGATTGAGATTGGTCCGCGTGCGTTTGATTGGAGCCGCAATCGTCAACCGGCTGGTTCTAGCGACTGGAGCTACGCCTGCTGTGACTGTTTTGCCGATGTTCGATGCAAACAGCAGCGCCAAACCGACGGCTTTGATATTGCAGCCACACCCAGGGCAGAAATTAACTCCTGAGTGGTCTGGTGCGGTCTGGTGGTGGTTGTGACCGTTCACGCCGTTGGTGGTTCCGTTGTGACTCATGCCACCAGAAGATCACGTCCAGACTAATATGTAAACAAAAATTGTTTACTTCTTCAAGCTAAACAACTGGCTTAAACAAAAAAAAAAAGGCCGCCCTTTCGGGCGGCCTTTGAAATCTGTCTGATGACGTCAGCCTTAGCTGTTCGTTGGGCCGAAGTTCGTCGGTCCGTTGAGCACCTTGCCGCGCACGTACATCTTCGAGTTGACAACCTTCTTGGCGAAGGAAGTCGCGAAGCCACGCTGGTGCAGGAAGTCCGGGAGGACGATGTCCGGCGTGGTGTAGAGCTTCTGGTACTCGGCCAGCACGTAGCCGGTGACGAGGAACTGGTCGCCCTTGTGGCCGATCAGGAACTCGTTGTTCGGGTAGTGCGGGTCAGCGAAGACCTTCTTGCCGGCCAAGTCACCGATGTAGGTGATGCCCTGCATCTGCGTCGAGTTGCCCTTGCGGACGAACTGTGGCAGCGTCTCGATGACGGTCGCGAGTTGCAGACCGGCGAGAATCCAGTTACCGGCCGCCATGTTGGTGGCGCCGAAGATCAGGTTCGAACCGGTTGAGATCGCGTCGATGACCGAGAACTTGTGGGTCTGGTAGCTGACGCCGGTTGGCGCTTGAGCATCCCAGGTGACCACGCCAGCGTCCGCACGAGCGCGGAGATCGAAGATCACCTGACGGTGCTTCTGGTACTGGAGGGCGTTCGTGAGCGCGTTCAGCAGGATCGGCTCGGCCTTGATGTTGTACATCGCCTGCAAGTTCTGGTCGGCTTCCTCGGACCAGACCGCCTTGAGCTTCAGCACCTTCGCCGTCACCGGGGTGGACGAGAGTTTCATCTCGTAACCCATGATGTTGGAGTTACCTTCGGAGTCGAAGGTGTAGGTGGCCGTCAGCGTTTGTCCGTTTTGGTTGGACGCCGTCGTGACCGTGATCGCGCCGGTCTGGTAGTTGATCGTGCCGCCAGTGATGTTGGTACCAGCAACGATGTTGCCGTTACCGTCATCCGACGTGGACTCTTGACCGGACGTCACCGTCACGGTGCCAGCGCGAACTGGGCTCCAAGCGAGCGTGCCAGAAACCGTGCCGCTGCCGATGGTGCCGACTGACTCACCTTCAACGAGCTCGTCAGAGTCCATGAAGCGGTCGGAGGCGCCCTGGAGGGAACGCCACATCGGGGAACCGGCAGGAACCGCACCCTTGGCGCGGTCGGTCACGATGTCGACATAAACGATCTGCGAGACCGGACCAGCCATCGGCTGGAGGGCGACAAGCTGATCGATGACGTCGTTCTCGGACATGTTCGCGAGGACCGGGAAAATCCACTTGTCGAACGTTCCCAGGGCTTGCGTGCGGGTCGACTCGGACATCTGACCGAACTTCGACCGGCAGTTTTCCAACATAATCGCGGCGTAGGCGCGCTTATGTTCCGGCATGTGTTCCACGAACTCTTTCCAGCCTTTGGCTTTCCAGAGTTCGGAATAGGACGCGCCTTCGGCGATTCCTGTTGGGGTTGAAGCGAGGTGGTAGCCCCACTCGAGAACTTCGGAAAACCGTGTGAGACTGCCGCCGTTTGTCGCCAGCATCGGCCTTCCATCTTGGGTTTTGATGACCATGGTAGGAGGTATTTGACTATTTGTGGTGGTTGATGCTCAGCTCAGTTGCGGGAAGCAACCTGGCCTTGCGACAGGCGACGAGCCATACCCATGCTTTCTTGCACTGAGTGAGTCACGTCGGTCCTGAGAATCTCGACGCCTTCCGACATAGGACGGGCAGGCATCTTTGGGTCAACGGCAGCAGGCGCCGGTTTCACGTCGTCAGCAGGCTTTTTGGCCTCTTCAACGACGGGTTTCTTCGGCTCATCAGCGGCCGGTTTCTTCGCCTCGTCAACCACGGCAGCGGATTTGGCGTCAGCGGCGGCCTTGGCGTCAGCGGCAGGCTTTTTGGCCTCGTCGACGACGGGTTTGCCGTCGGCACCGACTCCGACTGCGGGCTTTTTCGCCTCGATCGACTCGCGAACAGCGAGGACAGCTTTCGGCGTCTTGGCGTCGACGAGAGCTTTCTTTTGGTCTTCCGTCATCGACGGGAATTCCAATTCGAGGACGCGAGCACCGAGCTCAGCGACATCCGCTTTGTAGCGGTTGGCCATGATGTCGAGAGCTTCCGTGCAGAAGCCGTACTTCTGCTCGAACACCTTCGAACCATCGCGTTCGCGACGGGCGGTTTCCATCCAGGCGCGACCGCGCTTGGCGACTGCTTCCGCGATTTCGTTGGACTTAACCAACTTGCCGCGGCATTCGGAAAGAACCTTGCGGCTTTCCGAGACGACAGACGTCAGCTTCTTCACAACCGTGAGGAGCTTTGTCTGGTTTTCACCGAGCTGCTTGACTTCTTTCCTCGGCGCGTCGAACGCTGCGGTCCAGCCTTCCTCGAGAGTCGTGAGTTCCTTGTGCAGCTGGCCAACTTCCCAAGACGCGGAGGCGTTCTCGGAGAGATGCTTGGCAGCAGCGTTGTGGAGCTCAGTCATCCGTTGGAGACCTTCCGCAAACGTGCGGGCGTCGATGGTGGCCGTGTTAACGGCCTTCAAGGAGCTGATGCTTTCCCTGATTTGTTTGATGTCCATGACGACGTAGTTTTTGGTTTCTGCGATTGGCTTGACGCTCGAAGGCGCTGGGGCCGAAAGTGGGGTGGCTGTGGCAGCAGCGACCGGAGCGGGTTTGCTCTCAACAGTCTTTTCAGCACGCTGTGGTTTCAGCGCAGCCTGAACAAACGAAGGGGTAGAGACCACGTCCCAACCTTCGCAAACAAAATCCTCTTGGACGTCATCGACGCCATCCGAGGCAGTAACCAAAGAGCCGTAACCACGGCTCGAAACTAGTGGGTCGTATCCTGCCTCAATCAGAGAGCTAAGCTTGTGACCCTCAGGCGTGTCGAGAACCTCGATACACCCTTTGACGTAAACGATCGGGCTATTCTTCTCGTCCTTGCCCTCGACCAACTGGGCATCAACCGTAATGTGACTGATCGGGCTGCGCAGGTCGACCTTACCATCAGCGGGGTGTTCCAGAAGTCCGAACGACGCCCGACGCGTCATCAATTGCTTGAGGACGGAACCTTCCGAGAGGTTCTTTTCCCAAACTTTCTTGGAATATCGGCGGCGATTGCCATTGATACAGTCGCAAACCGACAGAGTTCCTGGAATACGCTTTGAGGTAAGTCCAGTCTCGGGGTTTTTCGACTCCACGATCGCTGCGCGATCAGGTTTGAAGTCGAACGTGTCTTCGAGGAGAATGCGCGGCACCCTCTAAGCATGAAAACATATACTCTCCCACGCTCAGGTCAGACTCTACGCTTCACTGGTTATTGAACGGCAAAGTCAGAGCTCTGGGGTAGTCGCGTGCTGCCGAACCTTAGGTTTGACAGGCTTCGCAATGGTAACATCTGCCGACCCAAAGTTCCACACATGATCTAACATCTTCCCTACTTCGTACATATTCGCACCGCGTTCGTCGAACCATTTGTTGGTGTCTTCCGACGTAAGCTCTTCAACTTGACCGTCGTCGAGTGCGAGGATGAAATAGTCCGAAAAAGGTTCGCGTGTAATTTTTACGTGAAGAGGAGGAAGAGGCTCCTGAGGAACTGTTGGTTTCTCACTCATTTCCCGAAGTGAAACCTCTTCAGCAGACTGGACGAACTGTTACTTTGCACGTGCTCAGGCATCGGTTTTCCCTGAGCCATTAGCGCGTCTCCGCTCACGGCACCAAGTGGCGTCGAGTCCTCCTGGATAACCGATGCGACCAGATTTTTAGCTTGGCTCTCAAGGCTTTGGTTCGAACCTCCAGTTCCAGGGCGGGCAAGCTTGAGCGCGTCGAGCGCAGAAGCGGGGCCGTTGGTTGAGGCCGGTTGAGAAGCAGCAGGGGCTTCCGGAGCGGGAGAAGAAACGGGCGGTTTTTCACTTTTCGGGAGAGCTGACGGTGACAGCATCCGATCCCAGTTCGGTGTGCAGTCCGGAGCGACCAGAGCGAGAGACGCAGATAGCAGGTTTGGATTCGTCTCCAAACCTCCCTCTTTCTCTCCTGAGACACCGGTTAAGCCGGTCTCGGCGGCGCCGATTTCCGTAGGAACTGGCGCTGATCCAGTCGACGCCACTTCTTCTGCGTCGTCTGGAATGATGCTGTCATCATCGCCTTCTTTGAGCTTCTTCTTGTCCCTGGGGTCTTTGGGACGCAACTGAGGTTTCGGTTTCACGTTGAGTGCAGGACCCGCGCCATCAGACGTAGGGACGGCACCGGCACCGGTGAATTCCTGGACTGGCTTCCGGTTCTTTCCCAAAAGACTGCTGGTAAGTGAACTCATGTTCTTGTGTCTGATGAATAGCGCAATTGGCATCCTAACATATCGTCGATTCGAGTCGTTGAAGCTGTTCCTGAATCAGGTGACAGAATGGTGCAAGGGCGTACCGATTGCCGTGTTTGAGGATTGCGGCCAGATGGACGAGACTGAAGAATACCTCGTGCGAGGTGCCACGTTTGTCCGTCGAGACTTCACGCTAGAAGCCGATGTCTACACAAAGGAAATCAACGGTTGCAAGGTCGAAATTTTTCTATCCCACGAGAACGCTGGCGTGACTGGCAATTCAAACAAGGCGATCAAATGGTTCATGGACACGAAGTGCGACCATCTGTGCCTTTGCAATGACGATCTTGAAGTGAGTGGGCCGTTCCACAGAACGTATGCGGCGGCTCACGAGAAGCTTGGGATTGGTTTGCTGTGCCACTGCGACTTCGAAGGAGAGGCATACAAGTGGGTGGTTGTGAAAGCGCGTGGAATTCAAGTCAAACTGCTGACGAGAATGACTGGCATCATGATGTCGTTCACTCGAGCCGTTGTCGACCGGATCGGCTACTACGATGCCTACAACTTCACGTTCGGCCAGGAGCACTGCGACTATACTAACCGGGCGCGACTCACTGGATTTATCAATCTGAACGGCGTAGCTCAGCACTGTCTAGACGTCGTGTGTCCGGAACTCAAGCACCAAGAGGTCGAATCCAGCTTGACCGATTCCGAGAAGTTGAAGTATAACGCGGACGCCGACGTAATGATCCAAGTTGTCGGCTCGCGTCGACCGACATCTGACACGTTCGTGGGGTACAGCACGGGGCGCTGCAGCCGAGTTGCTGGGGCCAGAGACGGCGTTGGCATTCCGGCTCACCTTCTCACCGGATATTCTCGCGTCAAAGAGAACCGTCTCGATGGTTCAAATCCCATCATCTTCAGCGATGTTCCAGAGTCATTCGCCAACGGTATGCGTGAGATCGCAGCCGGAGACACTGTCGACCTCGGCGTCGACGTCGGTCCAACAATGGACCAAGACAACGTTAAGTTTTCAGGCTAATCGCTTCGACACCGTAAACCACGCAGCTAACGTCTTGCGTGATCGGTTTTCCGAAGATGACCTGCAGCCGTTTATCAAGAATGAACGACGGCGGAATTTGGTAAGGACGCGCGAAGATATACCACTCCTCGTGCTGAGGAGCTGGATAGTAGAAACTGATCGTTGTACCAGCCGTGATGAACTGGCTGTAGGGACGTAGATCGACTGGATTTGGGTTCTCTACTGTAGGGGCTAAGTCAAAGATCGCGATGTCGTCGGCGAAGTTTGGCGTGGTTCCTTTTATTTCGAACGGCGCAATCTTCAGGTACGATAGCTTGACTTTCTTGAATTTCCCTTCAGGTTCGGCCACGGATCGGCCTAGTTCAAAGCCAAACAGCGCGTTTGGCTTTGTATCTCTTGGGAGACCGATAGTGATTCGAGCCTGAGCTTCCGGCATAATCACCTGCTTGCCCATCTCTTCCCAGAACATGTCGACTAGAGAATCTTCCAAAGTCTCTTCGTCAACGTTGTTGATGTCGTAGATCGTACTTTGAGAGACGTCTTTGAACTCGCCGAACAGGCTGCGGAACCGGCGGGCACGCTCCATGTGCTTGAGAGCTTTCACGCCCTCGTAGCCTTTCGACATTTCGAGCAACTTCAACGTTGCGCGCTCAGCGAAGAGGCTCCGGTCTTTCGGCAGCGTGGTCACTTCGGGCGGTTTTGCCAGGATGCCCAGTGAAACGGAGCTTTCTCGTGTTCAGGCCGGTCCGAGGTGTAGTAGTAGAGAGCGAGGCTAAGCCGCTGTTCGGCTTTCAACGGAAGCGGATGGCCGTGGAACGCGTTGTCGGTGATCGTGAACACGACCATTCGATTGGCAATCGGAGCGATCTTGTGGACGCAGGACGACATGTCACGCTTCCATAGCTCAAGATAGCCGTTCCAACTCTCTTCCCACGTCGGGTTGAGATACAGCAGCACGTTCAGTCGCCGGTGCAAGTTCAACTTCGGATGAACGTTGAAGTCGGCATGAACTTCGAGATGGCCGCCTCGAAGAGTCTTGTGGATACCGCCGCCGAGAAGAGTCGGGTCGATCAGCAATTCCTGAATGCCCGTCAAATCCTCCAGGAACTTGACCATTTCCTTGCTGTAAAAGAAAGACACCGCTTCTAGCGTGTGCGGGGGCATCTGATTCGGATCGGCTATCCAGCGCTTGTGCATCTGGTGCCCATGGTCGTCACGAAGCCACTTCGCGTCTGGAATCGCCGTGATTTCGGTAGCGATCTTACTAATCGTCTCCGGCTCAAAGACGCCATCCAACACGATGTTGGGATACGGAGCAGCCGCAAGATACTTTTCCCTTAGTTCAAGTCCTTTGTCGATGTAGTTCATGACGGCGGCGTCCTCACCCCAATTTGGTAACTCACGGCAAGCTTAGCAGCCGCTTCCGGCATCGTGTTGATTTCAGAGCGCGCCATGATAACGTGGTAGCAGCAACGATAAACAAGAATGGCGATCCACACAGCAAGGACTAGCAAGACGCCAAGCATCACCATGACGAGATTCTGCCACGTTGGCGTGCCGAAAGCCCACCAGAAAAACGTGGTGATAACCGTGGCGATGATCGAACCAGAGGCGAAGAAGTCAATCGGCCGAATGAAGCCGACTTGAAACAACGCTCTGGTCTGCTCGTCCAAGAGCGGTTTCATTCCTTGGTGAATGTCTCGTCGGCGTGCTGGTCGATAACCTTGACAGCTTCCTCGGCCACCATCTCAGGCGGCAAATAGAAGGAGCGCACCTTGCGAACGAGAATCTTCTTCAGCGCCTCACTCGGCTTGCAGAAACGAAGCTCGAATGGTTCGCCCTCTTTGCCGATATAGAAGACGCATTTCGCCTTGCCGTCTTTGTGGGAGTAGTAGACGTCGGAACCAAACTTGATTTGTTTGTAGTGGTCCCGAAGGTGGACAAGAAGAGCTTCGTCACGTTCTGTCGGCGTGAATGGGCCGGATGAAGGGGCGGCGGGAGCTTTTTGCTGTTGTTCGGGAGTGGGCGGTGTGTCTGACGAGGAGGCTTTTGGCATGACAGGATCGGTTGAGGGTTGTTGATCTGTGAGAACAGGAGTCCTCACATTCCGAGAACCCAATAGCTTTGGGCTCAGGGTAATCTCGCCTAGGCCGTAGTTCATTGCCTCCGTCTGACATGCGGTCTTGAGGCCGCAGGACATGCATGTGCGATGATTCCGCTGGAAAAGGACACCGAAGCAGGACAAGCGATCCCCTTCGATGACCGGCGGCTTGGCACCGACAACAGTCAGAAGCTTCTCGACGTCGGTTGACACCTTCTCCAGCTGGTCACGAGAACAAATCGTAAAGAGCCGGGCAACGATGACCTTGTCGGTGGAGCGTGGAACCTGAACCCCGAAGATGTTTTCAAGCGTGGCGAGCGCCGAGTTGAAGCGCACATCCTCGGGTTTGTTGTTCATGATCTTCTCCATGTATTTCGTCTTGATTGATTGATGCACGGTAGCGAAGAGTTCCTGGTCGATACCAAGACCCTCTGCCATGTGCTGGTGGCTGAGTTTCACCGAAAGCGGCTCGTTCTTCTTTCTGCCACGCGTGGTGCCCAAGTACGAGAACATGTATGCTCCCGGGTTTGGGTCTGCGAGCTGAGCTAGGACGAGTAGTTCCAGCGGAGTGAGGAAGACTTTAAGATCGTCCAACAGCTCCTGATCAAAAGAACAAGACGTGGAATCCTCCTTGCCGGCAATCTGAAGGTGGATGTCTGGATCGTCGAGGCTGACATCCGGTTTGATATTGACGCTGGTCGGATCGTTACGATCTGGAGCCCTGTGGCCAGTCCGCTTGATCGTGAAACGATGACGTTGAACAATGCCACGAACGTGGTTGTTCATCGACGTCTTTGCGACCTTAAAAAATTCAACTCGATTTCTGGCTCTAGTGAGCCAACCTGCTTTTATTACGTCAACCACTTTCTTCAAGCATTCGGCTCGAAGATCGCTGAAGTTGAGAGCGAAACAGCTGTTGTCCGTGTACATCGTAGCCACAGAGACAGCAACTTTCAGGAGGTCTTCCATCATATCCTCCAAGCGGAGGAGGGGTTGACCGATGGCCATAGCCAATCTTGAAGATTCGACTTCGGCCGTTCTTAGCAATAGCGTAGCATCATTGACGTCCATGTGTTCCAGAGGGGGTTGACAGAGTTGACAGAAGCAGGAGACAGAAAAACTAGACAGAGAGGTGCGACCGAAGGAGAACTTACTCGTGCTCTCCGAAGACTTCATGCTCTCCTGATCGCCGCGAGTCGACCGTGGTTCGCATTTCGTCCCAAACTTCTTGAGCGCTCTTCGTTGTGCGCCCGCGTCGCTTCGCTACTTGCTCGACAGAGGAAGGGTCCTTGTCCGATGCTTCAAGTTCGCGATAAAGGTCGTAGCTGTCACGCAGCTTTGCGAGACTCACTGGCGTTGGGATTTTGATCCGCTGCCCACCGAGTGTCATCACAATACGCTTGAATTGATCCCACGTGATGATGTCCAGAAGGTCTGGAATGTGGTCGTACGAGTGAGCGTGGCGGACGAGGTCCTGCTCAGTGAATGGCACGTGGACCATCTCAAGCATTTCGTTGCGCATCGCAAACAACGACCAGTTGTAGAAAAACTTCGATAGATCGATGCTGATCCCGTAGCTGTACGACGCAGAAAGGATCGCCCTTTTCTTGTCATGGGACTCCATCAAGATTGATTCAAGAAGGAAGCGTATGGCGCCGATTTCTTGTTTTGAACCCCATCGAACAGTGATGTGGTCCAACTTACCTCGGAACGAAACAGCCGCTTCGTGTTCAAAGGCACTATGATCCTCGACACCGTGATATTTTTCCAACGATTCTCCGGTGGAATGAATTCTAGTGCGATAAGTGCTAACCTTAACGACTTCACCTCGGAAAACGTTTTTCGCGCACTTGGAGAACCAAGAGAAAAGCTTGCCCTTCTCAGGACGCCAAGCGATGAGCCATTTGACGATCTTCTCCTGTGCGGCCAAGACGAGTGTGTCGAGGTCGACCGTTGAGTCAAAGCCTTCGTACTGAGCAAACCGCTCGAACATCGGCGTCGAGCCTTTGACGATTTCGTCCAGCAGGTCAATAGCTTTCTCGTGCTCACCTGCTTCAGTCAGACGTTTCCATTCGATTGCCATCCCCGTGAGTCGAGTCGCATTGAAAATGTGCTCGCCCTCTTTTGCGGGTTCTTCGGCTGGAAGGTCTGTCTTTTTCGCGGACATTTAGCGTAGGTTAGATACTTGAGGCAAAGTGGGTTGGGCAGGGAAAAGAATACTCTTCAAGGTTCTCTGGTTTACTATCCGGAGACTGGTAGAAATTACTACGGGGGTGATAGTATTTTTGACTACCCTTCCTCAGTAGTCTTTTCTAACCGAAAAGAAACACAAAAAGGCGAACAAGATGTTTGCTCCCTATTTGCTGTGAGGAATTTATGTCTCGACAGTGACCTTCTGAAGCTTCTTCACGATCGCGTCGAATGCAGGTTGATGCTTGCCAAGCTCAGGATCGATGGCGATCAACTGACCTGCCGAAAGCATCAGCGTATAAGGAACGACCGGGGTCAACTCCACCGCGCCGTTGAGACCAAGTAAATCCTGAAGTTTGCGAATATCTTTGGAAATCTCCAGTCCGGAAACTGCCTTGGTGTCCATCTTGGCCGTCAAGTCATGGGCCAACGACAGCATGCCGTGGATGGTTTGCCGGACGACCTTGGCACCAGCTGCAGACGTGGTAACTGCCTTGGCAGGATTGTTGGTCGTGGCAGGTCCAAGGCCGAGGACTTCTCTCGCGGCCAACAAGATTTCTGACTTGCCGATTTCCAACGCGTCTTTGCCGTCCTTGTGAAGCTTCACGGCTACGTTGAAAACCTCCACGGGAAAGGTTACCACCTCACCTGAGCGTTTCTTCACGCCTACCGTCTTGGAACCCAGCTTTTCTTTGATCGCTGGCTCCTTGTCCATGTAATAAAGGACTGCGTTGATTCTGACCGGCGTCGGGACGTCTTTGTCCGTCGCTGGGTCGTAAGTTTTGGGATCGCTCATCGGACGTGGTGATTTTAGGTTACGGATTGGAAATTGTAAACATTAAACGGTTTCGTTACTCGTCGTCGAGATCGATGTCGGCATCGTCATCTTTCACGTCTTCGTCTCCTACGACGTTGTCGCTGAACATGATTTCTCGGGCCTTCAGCCAAAGCAAGTCGAGATCAGCTTGATGGTCTTTGTAGAAGTTAACCCATTCTTTCTTCGAAGGAAGTTCAGGATCGTTCGTTGCTTTGCCCCGATCGTCGTCTTCTTCCAAGCTGCGCCCAGCCGATTTCTTAGACGATGCTGGTTGAAACGTGCTGGTGGTGATGCCGAATTTGGCGAACTGCATCGTGAACCGCTTGGTCGACGGCGAGTATTTGGCGATGCCCAAGAAAATCATTGTCTCGAGCCGAGAGTAGAGATTGTTGAACCCACCCTCGAACAGGATAACGAGCCGACCCTCGCGAAGCGGCTTGATTTGCCGATTCTTCTGCGTGCGAAAGCCAATGAGATACCCTTGGGAGAACCTGGCGCCGCTCAGGCGATAGTTCTCGTTGAGCCTGAACATAAACACCCGCAGAGACGAATAGAACCGCAGAGCTTTGCCACCGAAGGTAGAATAGTCGTCGTTTTGCGGAGTGCTGTAGTGAACCTTCCGCTGGCCGGGAGCCGTCTGCTTGAACGCGTCACGGACCTGGTTAGTGCAAACCATCAGCACGTTGTGCCGGTTGATTTCACGCTGCATACGACGGAACCCTTCAGACAGCATCTTCGGTTGGCGCTGGAAGTCTTCCTTGTTCCACTCCTTGGTCATCTCCTGCTTTGAAGACGTGCCGGCGATAGTGTCGACCACCAGAACCACGAAGTACAGAATGGGCTCGCGTTTCTCGTCCTTTGCGGCCTTGTTTTCCTCCAACTGTTTTTCCTTGATCTTCTCGATGACAATGTCCGACATCTTGAAAATCTGGTCGACGGTATCGCAACGAGCAATGATGCAATCAAGCGTCACTCCTTCGATGATGATCTTTTCATCTTCGTCTACCGATTGCTCGTTGTCAATGAAGACTGTGGTCACGGCAATCTTGGCCGGATCAATTTTCGTCAGCGACATCACGCCGCCGACCACTGACCGTCGGTAGATTTCTCCGATTTGTGCCTTGATCAGAGAGCGGATGCAGAGAGCGCTTTTGCCGCACGCCTCAAGCCCGTAAAGCTCAACGATTCGTCCGAAAGGAAGACCGCCGCACGCCTCATCCATCGGATCAAGCCCAGTTTTGAGGACGTACTCAACCTTGGACAGGATGTCCTCAGTCGAAAGGGCAACGTCAAACGTACCCTCTTCGTTTGAATCCTTCGGGCGTTGGCGCTTTAGTTGGCGCGCGACGATCTGATTAAGGTTGGGAATTTCGCTCATTTGGCTGAATCGTGCTTCTTGACCCGGTCACGGATGCTGCTGGTAAGTGAGGATGCGCGAGTTGCTGGCTGATCATTCTTCGGTTGATCCGAAGCAGGAGCAACTTCGCCGGCGGTCGGTGCAGACGCTGGAGCTTTATCCTTGTCGTCATCCGGCAGATCGTCTTCCTCTTCCTTGTCCTCACGGCCCGCGGACGGACGTGGCGAACCAGTCACAGCGGCTGGAGGAGGGACAATCTGACGAGAACCAGAGACGTTACGAGACATCGCCGGTGGATCATCGGTGTCTTCACGACGACCGCGTGGCTCATCTTCCTCATCAACGTCCCGAGCGCGACCACGTGGTTCTGCTTCTTCGAGATCAGGATGACGATCGGCGTCTGCAGGACGAGATGTAGCTGAGGAGCGTCTGTCGTCCGAACGGCGATCGTCTCCACCGCCAGTCGAGGTGCCACGGCGGTCGTCAGACCGACCACGGTCTTCATCTCGAGGAGCTGAGCGGCGGTCATCTGAGCGGGGTTCAGAACGACGCTCGTCGCGTACGTCACTCTTTGGAGAGTCAGAACGGGCTCGGTCGTCTGAACGACGATCATCCGAGCGTCGGTCGTCTGAACGGCTGTCACCACGGTCGTCTCTGGATGAAGAGGATGAACGGCGATCGTCTCCATCATCGCGTGAGCGCGAACTTCCACGATCGTCCGAGCGGCTGTCACCGCGGTCGTCTCGACCTCGGCTGCTGCTTTCTTCAGCGCGACCACCGCGATCATCGTCTCGTGACCGAGAAGACGAACGATCGTCTCCATCATCGCGTGAACGTGAACTTCCGCCACCTCGGCGGTCATCCGAACGGCTGTCACCACGGTCGTCTCGGGAGCCACCGCCACCTCGGCGATCGTCGTCCCGTCCGCCAGAAGGCCGACGGTCGAAACACAGGTCTTCGATCTTCAGGAGAATGTCGTCCAAGTCATCTCCTTCGACTGGGGCGTCCGCCTTCCAGGTAATGGACTTCAATACTTCTGCCAGGAATTCGTCCGGGTTGGCGCTCTTCGGTGCCAATGGGAGCGGGTCTTCGCGATCAAACCGAAGTCCACGACGGCTCTTGCTCATCATCAAATCGCAACCCTTGATGGGGTCGACGATGCTGAGCTTTGACTCTGTGCGGCGAAGAAACGTCTTGAAGATCGTCATCACGTCTTGAAACGCTTCCTTGTACAGCCAAAGCTCTTTGGCTTTCTTCAACTCGTTGCCGCGGTACTTCGTGACCTGACCGCTAGCCGACTGATATTCAATCGGCACGGCCATAACCAAATACTGCGGAACCGCAGTCATGCGGTACGCGGCAGACGACACCGCCTTGTTCCGGTCTCGATTCAGCTTGTCGATCGTATCGCACATGGCACACTTGCCATCAGGATCGCCGCCGTGGGCAACGTCTGTGTCGCGCGTGCAAAGGTAAGGGCGTTGACCAACCCAGTGACGAGCAACGCGAGCAAACCACTTGCCGCGATCATCGAAGATGTAGGGGACGATGCGAAGCAACATCGACTCGCCGGGCTCTTTGAGAGCGATGCGATCGTTGCCACGACGGCCTTTTTGGTTGAGAAATTCCGTCTCTTTTTCGAGCTCGGCCAAGTAATCGGGATCAGTGTGCGACATGGTGAAATGGGTTAATCTGGAGTGATTGCGGGTTCGTCAGTGTAAACTTTTCTCCGTGTGGATTCAGTAGAACGGACTAGATCAAGTTTGCTTTGAAGCGAGATTTGCAGATTGATCAGCCTGCCACACCATCCTGAAAGCACGGCAAAACGACGGTGCGCTTTCTTCACGTCTTCTTGCAGAACGATCTGGCGGGAGAGATTCGTGTCAGTCTTTTTTCCGGTAAAATCTGGATCGCCTTCTAGTCGATTGAACGCTTCAGCTTCGACCTCTTTGATTTCTTGCTTCGCGACCAGTTTTTTCTCGGTGTAAATTTGAACGAGCATGTTAACCCACTCAATGAGTGCTGGCAACTCCTCGCTTGCGACAGAGATGTCGTTGTAGTCCTTCTTCAAGTAAAGGTCTACGTTGAGTTCGTAGCCTTGAAGCTTGATCGGTTCGAGTGTTGGTAGCTCGTCGTTTGGCACGGTGAAGATAGAGAAGCCGTCACGCCATAAGGGTTCTGTCGGCCCCTCCTCTGGAACTGCAAGCGGCGGCGTGACGGCTCTCGATGGAGAACGTTATTTGATCAAGGCTCGTCGCGTGACAGCTTTTCGAAGTCCGCGTCGCTGATACCTCTGCCTTTCTTGCGTGGCTTCTCCTTGGAATCACTCTTACCGCCGTCCTCTGGTTCGTACGGGATTTCTTCCCCTAAGTCGACAGTCATAGTTTCAGGATCGACCTTGCCTCTGAAGTGCTGAAACGCGGCGCCATGACGATTGACAAACACAAAGGTTCTGAAGATGTTTTCAGCATATTCGTCGTCAGTCATACAAAGACCAATAGCGACGTCGACGATACCACCTTTCGCGAACGCTCCTTGAAACGCCTTCATGTTCGGCACGCGGTCGTTCGTCGCCTCTTTTGTCATACGGTCCGGCATGATGACGGGCACTCTGAATTCTGCTCCCAAGGCTCTGGCTTCAGTGTAGACACCAGCCTGGCGGAGATACTCTTTTTCGTAGTTGCCGGACGGCAAGACGGTGTCCGCGTAATCGATGATGATCGCTCGCAGTTTCTTGAGACCGAACTGTTGAATAGCCAGTCTGGCGTGGTTGCGAATCGTGGTGATTGTAGCAGTTCCGGCAGGATACCCCTTGATGACTAAGTTTCCAGCCACCGACGTGACAACAGCCGTTTTGGTTAGCTCCTTGAACTTCTCTGGATTTTCGTAAAGGTAACTCATCCCTTTCTGGGTGATGTTCGTCATTCCACGAGCAAACGCCAGCTCTTGCGTGATTTCGCACGGGTAGTAGAGCACGTCGCCGCCCTGCATAGGGCTAATGATGTTCAGCGCGAGATTCATGCACACGGCCGTTTTGTAGCGCTTCGGAGGAGCCACGAGTGTCACCAGCCATCCAGGACCCCATCCTCGCTTCCAAATGCGATCCCACTGCGGGTAGCCTGTGAGAGTGCCGTAGTCGGCTTTCGTGATCTTGTCGATGACATGGGCGTAGTCCATGTGGAATACGAGTCCGAGGTCGTCTAGATTTTGGCCGACTTGAAGCGCGTCTTGAAACAACTTTACGAACCCGTCCTCTGGAGATTTCTTCTCTTTGATCAACTCAACGCACTTTTTGATCGCGTTGATCGTTGCGCGTTCTCTCGCAAAAGTTATGACTCTTGAGACAACAAACTCAGCATCCGACGTGTCGTGCTCCCTCAACTGGGTGATGTATTTGATGACTTCAGCGTCATCAGCCAGCGACAACTTCTTGTTTTGGTCTAGGGCGAGTTGCTTCAGCGTCGCCCACGACGGAGGCTTGCCGTACTTTCTGACGTAGTCTAACAGCGCATAAGCGATAACGGTAGCCTGTGCACCTTGAAAATAGCTAGGCTGCAGAATTTCGCCGTACGCCAGAAACTTATCTGGATGGGCGATGAAGTGAGATATGATCGAATCTTGAAATTCGTCATCTAACGCAAAGTGATCGGGCATGCGTCTTCAAAGAACGCCAGCCGCGTGCAGACAGCTCACGTGCTGAACAGCCAACCCTATTCTGCTCCAAAAACGTACGGCATCGGTCACAATCTCAGGCGCTTCAAAATCATCTGGCCTGAAACCGTGTCTGTCCAGCACCTCGGTCAACGCCTGGTGAAACATCTTCGACCTTAGTTCGAAGTACGCCGTAGCAACGTCTTTGCGCTTGCGCAACCATCCGTTTGTCCGGTGAATTTCAGCTCGGTGTTTTATGATGGCAGGCGATATTGGAGGATGCGAATCGTGCCACTCGTAGTAGGATGGTTCGAGACACAACCACGTAGAGTCAAGCTTGAGTTCATTTTCGGCGTAGAATTTTTCAGTGGGCGACCCACTAAATCTCAGCTTGTGACCGACTATCCACATTCCGGCAAGGACTTCGCTGTTCAAAATTCTAGCTTTGGCTCTTGTCACTTCGTCTCCACCAGTCAGGGTAGCAAGACTCTCGCTGTCGAAGGTGCCGTATTTGTCTCGAGCAAGGCTTCTGAAATCGTTTACAAGCGTCGCAGCGCCTTTCGCGAAAAGATAACTGGCGTAGAACCTAGTTCCTGGCGCTAGCTGCTTTCTGGCCAGCATCACGCACATCATGAAAAGCTTGATCGAACAACGAGCCTGTTCTGCTGCTAAGATCAACTTGTGTTCCGCATCCTGAAATCTACGCAAAGAATCTGGTTGTTCATCTCCAAAGACCAGACGATAACACAGCTTGTAAAGCGAATCGACGTCATCGGACTCGTGGACAGAAAACTTCGACAGGTCTGCCGGAACAAAGTCGAACTCGATCTTGCTCAGTCGGACCTTTCCTCTCCTCACGACGGAGACTCCTCTGCATTCTTTCGAGTGCGGACATTTTTGGCAAACTTGGTCAGCGCTGTCGTATTCTACCCCGTAACACTTGAGCGGGACATCGACCGCGATTCGAGAAACATTCGGCATGGCTATTAAGAAACTCAAAGAGAAGAAAAAGACGGTTCCTAAATTTGAACGTGACCTGGCAGAACAGACTGCCAACCACGGGTTCAAACCCGGGCCTAATCATCCGCTGTGCTTGAAGTGTGGACTGCACCACAACGGTGCGAGAAATCCGTACCTACCGCCCTCTGGAGAAACTAAGCGGCCGCTCATCACAGTAATCGTGGATAGCGTTTCGCGTGGTGAAGACGAAGCCAACTATTTTGGTGCAACCGGAACCACCGGCCTGATGAAGAAGCTCATCAGAGACATGGCACCGGACTTGAAGCTCGACATCGAACGAATTAGGTTTGTGCCATTGACCAGATGTTCAGCTAGAGAAGGCAAGGTCAATTTCAAAACCAAAGGTAACTGGTGCCGCTGGTTTACAGTCGACGACCTACGCAATAATCCGCCAGAGATGGTGATGGCAATTGGGACTACGGCTCTCGGAGCGCTGTGTCATAAGTCTAGCGCGCAAGATTGGTCTGGTCGTCTGCTAACATGGAGGGGTTGGCCAGACGACTGGCTGATGAATCCGAAATATCTCGACGGCCACCACCACTTTGGAGCTAGGCCAAAGACCGACGAACGCATCCCGCTGTTTGCCCTTCAAGCGCCGAAGCTGATTTACGGCACGCAGAATCCTCGAGTCATCAAGAAATGGCGAGACCAAGTTCGTGCCGGATTAGAGATGGCGGTCAGAGGAGTGAAACCGCTCATCTACGATCGGCCATGGTGGAAACTTTCCACGAATCCAGACGAGATTGAGCAAATACTCAATTCCATCAGAGACGGCACGTTCGTCCAGTACGACACGGAAACGACAGGTCTCGAGCCATTCCGCAACGGGTCAAAGATCGTTTTCCACATGTTCCGGTGGATCGACGAAAATGGAAATCCACAATCGATTGGTTTTCCGTGGGACTATCCAGAGAGCCCACTGCTGCCGTTCATTAAGCGGCTAACGCCAGTCGTCCTCCGCACTCTGGCGCGCATCAAGATCGAGGGGCATAACATCACCTTCGACATTCTTTTCAACGTAGGGACAATGGAAGGAGCTGACCTGAATGTCCTCTCGAGAGCAATGCACGGCGACACGCTGCACATGCTTTACACCATCCGGCAAGATACCGGATCAAGAGGATTGGACATAGTCGCGTATGATTGGGCTCCGACTCTTGCCGGCTACGAAGAAGAGATGGTTCTTCTCATCGGTCAGTACCCCGAGCTTCTTGATCCGGGAGCAGGAGCAGGCGGTCACTACGCTCGGTGTCCAACCGACAAATGGGATTCGCACCTGAAGCCGTACGTCATGGGCGACGTTGAAGTGGTTGCTGAGGCTGCTCCTTCCATGCGGAAGCGGTTGGAGACGGCGAGAATATACCAGATTCCTCTGGCGCACCCGACCATCAGCGGCAAATTCAGGTGGTACGAAACACCGAAACGTGACTGGGTGTACGACAAGATCATGCTGCCAGCACAGCGCACGCTGACTGCGATGATGGCTAGAGGCATGCATGTCGACGTGGCAGAGGTTGCCATGCAGGAAGATTTGATGCCGAAGGCCATCTCGGCAGCGAAAAACAAGTTACGAGCATCGCATCCGAAGATTGTGGCATGGGCAGAGCAGATGGAATCAACCGATCCTGAGTGGAAGTTCGACCTCGAGTCAAAAGATCAGCTCAAGAAAGTGCTCTACGATTTGATGGGTTTGCCGATCAAGCGGCTAACTAAAGCAGGGCGCCAGCAACTAGGCGATCTAGACGAGCGAGAAATGAAAGCTCTAGATCGCCCCACGCTGATGCAGTTTGCATCCGCAGACAAGTTTACGCTCAGCTCGTTGTCTGCGGCACACCCTGAAGTTCGTCCACTGGTCGATTACCGCAAACAACACAAGGCTTACACGACCTATGTCAGGTCCATGCGAAACCACTTTGACGCTCTTGTTGACAAAAAGAAGCGAGAAAAGCCTCCCTATTTGATGGACGACATGTGCGTCCACGCCCAGTTCAACCAAACCGGCACGCGCTCTGGACGCCTTAGTTCCAGCAATCCAAACCTTCAGCAGCTTCCTCGTGAATCTCTGGTGAAGCGGATGTACGACTCTCGATTCGGAGCGGACGGCGTCATCTACCAAGGCGACTTGTCTCAGATTGAATTGCGACTTATCGCCTGCGCCTGCGGCGACCCAACGATGGTTAAGGCGTACTGGGACAAGGTCGACCTTCACTCGCTCACTGCCAGCAAGATTTACAGGACCGAGTACGAGAAGTTCGAGAAGACCTACATGTCGTGGTTGCAGAAAAACGGCAAGGAAAAAGAGGCCAAGGACCTCGACAGTAAGCGTAAAGTTGCCAAGACTGTTAACTTCCTCACCGGCTACGGCGGCGGTCCACTAGGTCTTCAAACTTCACTTGCTCAAAACGGAGTCTACGTTTCTCTTGAGGAGTGCGAGGACATCATCGAGAATTTTTTCAACGTTTATCCGTCGCTCAGGCGTCACATCGGTCTCTACAAGGATTTCATCCTCAAGCACGGCGTAGCAGTGTCAATCTTTGGACGAGTTCGAATCTTCGAGGAAGTTTTCTCTGACGACAACGAGTCGAAGTCAAAAGCTCTTCGGTCTGGTTACAACCATTTGATTCAATCGACCGCCTCTGACATGATGCTCGTGTGCATCACGGTCATCGAACATTTGATGCGAGACATGAACCTGGAATCCATGCTTGTTTCCACCGTGCACGATTCGATGGTTATCGACGCAAAACGAAACGAACTTCAGCAGGTTCACGAGATTTGCGATCAAGTCATCAACAACATTCCTGAGATTCTTTCGCTCTTCTTTGGCGAACCCTATGACAGGTCGTGGATCATCACACCGATCGAAGGCGATTTCGAAGTCGGCAAGAATTACCTCGATCAGAAGAAGGTCGTCGCAAACAAAGACGGTAGCGTTGATTGGGACTCTCTTTTGACCGATAAGGTCGAAGAGAAGAAATAAATTTTTGTTTACATTGCCGTTCCAACGTGTATGGTGGTGTGAATGTTAGACCAGCCATTGCAAATTAGGGCGGTCGTAAAAGGCCAGAATCGCTACTGCGGACCGGCCGCTGTTTCGATCATAGCCGGTATTGATACGACGCGAGCGGCTCGGCTCCTCAGGCAGGTAAGTGGAAAGAGAATGATTTGCGGTGTTCACAATCATCACGTGATCGCAGCCCTGAAGAGGCTAGGTTACGAACTCCGCCCTACGCGTTTCCACGGTGGAATAACGTTTGCGAATTGGTTCAGTGGCATCGACCATGACCCTTCCAGGTTGTATCTCATCTGTGCAGGCCACCATTACTCAGTCGTTCAAGGCGATCAGTATTGCTGTTCCCAAACTGTGAAGATCGTCGCGGTCTCTGAGGCTCCTCATCGCAGAGCTAGAATGCAGAATCTTTGGACTGTCCACAGGGTCGCAGAGATCGACTCTGAAACAGTGGTACAGTCGCCTCCAAAAGACAACTCGTGGTTGAAACGAATCACCGTGTCTCGCAGGGCAAAACAGTTTGGCGTTGAGATCGACGACCAGTCTCGACAAGGAGGTGTCATCTGGGTTTATCCTCCCGTCGGGTTATTCGACGACAATGGCAACGATCCTCAAGACCCATACAACGACGAGCACTTCCACGATTCGTGGGAAGAAGCAGAGAAAGCCGTTGAAGCCTATATCGCTCTGAAGATTCGGCCAGCAGTCGTTCTTCCCGAAGCAGCATGCCCGAACTCGCAGAATCCTTCATCCTGACGTCTCAGTTGGCCCAACTATTTGGGGTTCCGTTTGTCACAGACAGCCAACTGAAACTTCCGCGCAGGTTGGAATTGCAGCAACACGGTTCAGGACCGTACAAGCTGGTGATTCACGACTTCGTTTCCATCTGCGGCGACCAGTCAATCGAAGAGGAACTGGCAGAAGCAATGCCGACGCGTGTTCAACACCAAGGGAAGAAAGGCTGGATTCTGTGGAAGACGAAGAACGGCGTAGTCGAAACAGAAATACGATACGGGATGACCGGCAGTTTTGCTCTCGAAAAGACTCAGCACACACGGTTGGAGTTTAAGAACGCAACAGGGTCGATCTACTTCAACGACATCAGGAAGTTCGGCGGAATTGTGACGAACGGGCATCCTGTCGCTGCGTCGGCGACATCAAATCTTAACGTCGAACAGGTCTACTACAGCCTGGTGGAATATCGAGATTCCACGATAAAAGAGCTGTTGACTGAACAAACGTTCCTACTCAGCGGAGTCGGAAACTACCTGGCGAACGAAGTTTGTTTTGCCACAAAAATCCATCCTGATTCTAGCGCCGGTCTTGTCACGTTTCCAGAGTTTGAAAAAATACTGGTTGAATTGAAGGCGCTCGTAACCGAGAGCGTCGAGTTAGGAGGCTGTACTCTCAGGGACTTCAAGGATGTGATGGGTCGACCCGGGCAGTTTCAAACGCGTCTCAGAATCTATGGCAAGAAAACGTGCCCAGTTTGCAGCGGTCCTGTCTCCGTCGTCCGTCGGCCCAATGCGACGACTAGCTGGGTTTGTCCAACGTGCCAAGACCTCAGGCGCTACCATCCACTGCTAAGTCCGAGTTGAATATCTCAACGATCAAGTTGGAGAATTCTGCTCTGACATCTGAGTGTGTCACGCAAGCGAGATTGTTGCAGACTAAATCGGTCAAAGCTAGCGGAAAACTGGTTGCAATCAGCTGCGGGGCATAAGCGCCCAAGAGTGGCAGAAGACTGAACATCTTTTTGCCGAAGACTAAGTCGGAAGTCGATCCCCACTTCTCGAAATCAACTGTCTTGGCGTTGGCGAAGCTCATTCCGCCGGAAATCAGGGCGTTGAACAGATGGACAGCAATCAACCGCGTCACCGGCATGTCCATCTTGTCCAGGGCGTCCGTGAACGAAGAGGAGCTTGATAGACTCTGCTGTACCGCTTTGATGCGCGTCAGAGAGGCAGGAACAAGTGCCAGACACCACCTGTTGGTCGTCTCTTCAGTGAACCGTTCGGCCTGGGCAAACCCGATTGCACGAGTGATGTGGACGAGCATCTCCTCCTTGGGAAACGTCTTGTCCGCCAGGATCAATTCGCCATCAGCTACGCGAGCGATGTCCGGCGTATTGCCAGACCGGACAACCTTCAGGTCGTTTAAGTCCGGCTTGAGGCCGATGGCGTTGAAGCGACTTTCGACGACATCAAGCATCAGGAGGCAGGAACGACGGCGGGGACAGCTGCGGCAGGCGCACCTGGGGTCGCCGGCTTCGGGCCAGCGTTGAGACGCTTGAGCTCTTCGGCCTTGTAGGAACGCTCAACCTTCGGACGAGAATTGTCAGCGAAGGAAAGTTCAAAGGTACCATCCGGTTTGCGGGACTTGACGACGGCGCGGATCGGTTGGCCGTTTTCAGCAACGGCGACTTCGTCACCGATTTCAACCACACCACCAGCCGTAGGAGCTCCGAACGCCTCAACGACCTGACAGGCCGCGGTGTGGCTCGTGAACCGGCGATAGATGTTGTTGACTGGCGCCTGCTCAGGCTTCGGCGAATCCTTGTATCCGGCAGCGAGACGGCGAAGCTCTTCGAGAATTTCGTGCGACTCCGTGACCGAGAGTTCGCCTGAGTCGTAGTTCGGTTCGACCCAGCGACGTTCCATGGCAAGCTCATACCCGGCTTGGCCTAGGGTCTCCTGCAGCTCACCAAACATGATGATCGGCGACACGCTGTTTCGGCGATTCAAGACCTTGAAAGCGACTTCGGATTCGTTCATGTTCTTAATTACACAACCTTTTCCACATGCCTATCGTATTCGAAAAAGCTCCTCAGGACGTCCGGGAACTCCTTCAACTTGTCATCCAAGAACATCACCGGGACCTGGCGGACGCTAACGTCAATGTCGGAGTCTTGATGCAAACCAAGTTCGACAACGATGATAACGAGATTCCTTCTTTGAAGTGTCACGGGGCCATGGCGAACGCCGTCATCAAGGTTGTTTCTCGGAAAGATCGCACTCACCGCAACGAAGACTCCGAGATCGTGGTTGACGCCGTTATCTGGAAGACGTTGTCGGAGAAATGTAAACGAGCGCTGCTTGACCACGAGCTGACCCACCTCGTCGTGAAACGGGATCGCAAGACGCAGAAGTTTGCGTTGGACGATCTTAACCGTCCGCGCCTCGCTATGATCCCTGACGACTTCACGTTGACGGGATTCCTCGACGTCGTTCGCCGCAACGGTGACGCGGCTCTGGAGTACCAGTCGGTTTCCCGCGTTCACTTCGCAGTCATGGAAGCAGCAACGCAGGCCGGCAAGAAGGTTGCAGAAGAGATGGCCGCAGCGTCCTGATGACTGAAGTCGTCCATTGTCGACGCGAACTTTTCGACGTCTTCATTGGTCGCCCGTCGAAGTGGGGTAATCCGTACGTCGTGGGCCGTGACGGTTCACGAACCCAAGTCATTCAAAAATATCGAGCCTGGGTTGTGAACCAACCGCAACTGATGGCTGCGTTACCCGAACTGCGTGACAAGATTCTCGGCTGTTACTGCAGGCCATTGGCCTGCCACGGCGACGTGTTGGTTGATCTTATCGCCACCGAGGTGGTGAATCAGGACAAGACTCAGTCGTAAGCTTCGTCTTCAGGTACGCGATGCACATGCACTTCTGGCACAGGAAGCCATGATAGAAGGGGCATCCACGACATTTTGCGTATCGCTCTTCGTGTTGGGTTGAAGACACTGTTTGAAACCCACTTCGTCTCCACTCAACCATGGATGACGCAAAGCGCCTCATCACTTCGCCACCAGATAGGTTCGCCTGCTGAGTGGCGGCGAGAGCAATCATCGGCGATGGCAAAACCTGTTTGCCGCAGCAGTCGGAGTTCGCAACCCCAGTTTTCAGCTCGATGTCAGGAGCGTAACCGGCGTTTCCAACCGGTGGAAACCGCTTCTCGGGGCACCCCATGAAGCTGTTCAGATTGAAATTCTTCAGGCACCTTCCATTCCACCGAGGACAACCGAGGCAGATTTTCTGGCGTCCTGGAACGTCAGGTTGCGTTCGGTTGTTGCAGCAGCTTGGCACGACGAGGTTTCTTTTCTTTTTCTGGTGCGTTCAGTTTTCTGATGTCGTCGTCAGTGAGAAAGTCGTCTTGGTCGAAATCACTCCACTTGAGTCCCATCGCCGCCAGATTGTCCATCTCATCGATTACAGAATCGAGCTTGTCCTCTCTGACTCTGGCGTTCAACCAAACCTGGAGCTTCTCTAGGTAGAAGGCCCGGTGTTTTTGCCAACTGTCAGCAAAGTAAAAGTGCCCGATTTCATTCTCGATAAAATCGTAGGCAAGGTCATGTGCCTCAATGTCGTATCGCGGATGATCGTCAAAGGCAAATTCAACTAAGCTCTTGGCTCTCGAGTGTGGCATCTCCCTTTACGTACGTTCGAATGCTGCCGAGACAGAAAGTACTCTTGTTCGCCTCCAGCAGAATCCGAAGGTCCTGCCTGGTTATCGTCCCTCTATCAACCAAGGTGTCGATTGCATCCTTGTCTAATCCTGAAGATACACACGAAAATTCGGCGCTGTGACCGCAGCTAAATAGCCAAAGAGCAACGGCGTGACGAGAACGGTTGATGCCGCCGGAACAGTGGACAAACGTCGGAAGTCTTGCTCCAAAACAATAGTCAAGGGCTCGCTTGATTCCAAACAACGACGTGGTCGGCCACTTGGCGTATTCGTCAATTGGAAACCACAGCGCTTTGATCCACGGCGAAGCGTCAAACGTGAAGTACGGGCTGTCGGTGACATTGATGACGGCACGAAAATTCTCCAGCAACCATGCTCGTTGCTGGTGGATTTCTAGATTTTCAACTGAACCAATCGTGATACCGAAATCCGGAACCACGACCTTCACCCACGTCGGTTTACTGGAGGTCGTTAACGCCATCTAAACGTCTTCCCGTGTTAGGTTCGATTTGGACAGCTCGGTCGTCCCACAATTCCGTCATCGCAAAATCCTTTTGACACGTGATCGGAAGGACAACGCCAAAGTGCTTCTCACACCATTTTCTAATGTGAATCGCTGCCTGCATCGCGTCGCTCTCTCGGTCGTTGGCGCCAACGAACTGCTCAACCCGATCTTCAGGGTGAATCATGTTTAGCGGCCAGACACGAGCTGTGAAGATTCGAACTTTCTTCCCTTGGACGAGCCAACGTCGAAGACGCAGAGCCATCGCTGGCACTGGTTCTCCGATGTGTTCAGCGTTTTTCCACCCCTGGTAATCGGCCAAAGTTCCGTCGAGGTCAACCCCGATCCATCCGCCAATGTGAGCCATTAGATTTCGTAGAGTCCGTGCAGTCGTGGACCATCCTTGATGGCTGCAAGATGCGCCTTCGTGTAGAGGATATTGTGGTCCTTGTGGAACTGCGACGGAAAGTAATTCTCAAGGTGCACAATCTGGAAACGGCACGTCGAGCCGAGATGTTTGATGTAGTGCTGCATGTGTTTCTTCGTGTAGTACCAGAAGCTGTTTGAGTTCCAGAACGACACGTGGCTCGGGTCTTGGTACGCTCCACGCCCATCAGTTGACGGCACTTCGATCAAGAACAAACCTCCGTGGTGCAGAACTCGGTACGCCTCATTCATAAACTGCACCACCTTGTTAGGATGAATGTGTTCAATCAAATCCTGAGCGCGTAGTGCTCCGACGCTGTTGTCTGGAAATGGCCACGTCTCTTCGAGATTGGCGATCACGGGCGCGTCGTGAACGTCGACTCCTTCCCAGCCAGGAGGAGGGTTGATTCCGCCGCCGAGATCGAGACAGCGAAGACCTTGCCGTTTCCAAAAAAAGACAGCAAAATCTTGGATGAACCTGGCGTGGACTTGCCACGTCAGCTGTTCGATCAATTTCTGGTGCTTCAACCACGTGTTGTCGCCGTGGATCAGATATTTGTAGAGCACCTTCTCGATGTGGTAAAAATTGCCCATGCTCATCTGATAGAGCTTGCACATCAGCTCAAGATCATCGCAAACCAGCATGTTTTCGTTGTGCCCTCCGACAGCGTTGTAAGCGTCCATTCTCCACGCTCGAACATGGTCAGGAGCATACCAGATTCTCGTGACGTTTTGAGGAATTGCCAGCGGGTGAACAGCCACTCGGTGAGTTTCCACTGTGGCACCATGAAATTCGCGCTCAGTGTATTCCCAGCCATAAGCCGGACCATAAATTTCAGGTTTGCCGTCGGCGTGAATTCGCACAGCGTCAGAGAAAACAAAGACGGCGTTAGTCTTCAGGAACGCGGCCAAAACTTCTTCCAGACAATCTACTGATAGCTCGTCATCGTGGTCGAACTCGACGGCGAAGGGACTCATGGCGTGTTGACACGCCTTCTTTTTCAAAGCGCCGACGTTGATCGAACCATCTTCGTTTTTCTTACCCTCAAACGGGAAAAATTTGACGCGCTGATCGTTCTCGACTATTGCGTAGCATTCTTTAGACGAGTTCTTTTGCAGGATTTTGCCGTTGAGCACCACGATCCATTCCCAGTCAGTAAGCGTCTGGCGCTTCAAACTTTGGTAGGCTTGCTCAAGCCACTTAATCGAGTTGGTTGGTGTGATAACTGAAATCTGAGCCATGTTGCGTTAGTAGAACGCCCTTAGCTCATCGGAATCACATCGGAATCACGGTCACCCTCATGTCCATCGATCCAGGAGTTAAATCGCCGGCAAGCCAATTCTGAAGGTTCACACCAACAGTTCCAGATGACACAACGTTTGCGGTCACGACGGCGCCAGTAGGCCAAGCGAAGCCGTCGATCCGGTTGACCATCGCTGCGTCGTTAATGTCTACACCGCCAAGCGGAACGTTCAGATCGGACGCCAGGCCGGAACCAACGGTTCCAAAATCGTGAGACACGGTTGCTGTGAGTAGCGAGATTGAGCCTTGAAATCCTTGAGGACCTTGAAATCCCTGCGAACCTGTGCTTCCTTGAGCGCCGGTATCTCCTTGCGCTCCAGTGCCGCCGGCTGCACCTTGAAAACCTTGAAAGCCTTGTGTACCCGTTGAGCCTTGAAATCCCTGCGCGCCAGTATCTCCCTGCGCGCCCTGGAAACCTGCTCCTTGAAAACCTTGCGTTCCAGTCGTCCCTTGAAATCCTTGGCGGCCCTGAAAACCCTGAGCGCCCGTCACACCTTGCGATCCTTGCGCACCAGTAACGCCAGACGGCCCGGCAGGAACGAAGTCAACGACGATGTCTTCAAGGTCGCCGAAAGTTCCTTCAGTCAAGAACGGAGACACCGTGAACTTCCTGTAGCCTGTTGCCGTCACGAACAGCGTGACGTTGAAAAATCCAAAGACGCTAGGATCAACTGGCGAGTAGAAGTGGAAAATACCCTTCAGAGTGCCTGATCCGACAGAGTTAATAGCACCAAGCCATGCAGAGACGTCGACGTTGTTGTCGTTAGTCGTGCTGAAATACATTTCCGTCACGGAATCAGGATCGGCGTTGTTGAACGCAATCAAGCCGAGACCAGGGTCTTGGTCCACGGTGGACGTCGAAAAAGCGTACGGTTGGAAGTTTCCACCGAGATTGCCTTGCGGTCCTTGAAACCCTTGAGCGCCAAGTCCGCCTTGATTTCCAAGCGGGCCCGGAATTCCTTGTGGACCCGACGAACCCTGCGGACCGGCGATGACGCTGGGAGCGCCTTGCGGTCCTTGAAACCCTTGGAAACCCTGAAGTCCCTGGCTGCCGACGTTTCCTCTAGCTCCTTGAAACCCTTGCGTTCCCTCAGAGCCTTGAATGCCTTGATTTCCCTGTGATCCGCGCAAAAGAACTTGAGCCGACAGTTCGCTAGGAGTTTCCGTAGACGTCGTGTCTGCGCCTAGAGTTCCTTCAATGTTCTGCTGCGTAGCAACGTCCAACATTCCGATGATGTCTTGGCGGACCTGTGCAAGATTATCGACAGCGGCCTGCTGTTCAGCAGTCAAGACTTTCGCATTTTCGCCACCGAGACCAATCCCATTTCGATAATTCTCCTGTGTCCGTTGAATAACCGGTTGCGTGTACACGCCGACCTGATTCGTGGCGCCGCAAATTGCTCTGGCGCAGTTGACTGCTTGAATGCCAGGGCCAATTCTCTTTTCAAACTCCTTTGCCGCATCGCTGATCATGCCGTCAACTCGCGCCTGTAGTTGACCCAATTTTGCGAACGGATGCGTGTCGAGATTTCGCAGCAGCTTCAGGTAGGCTTCGTTTACGGCGTTCTGAAGATCGATCAACGCCTTGCCGTTGAACGGCGGCAAGAGTCCAGGACACAAAGCTTGAAGCTGATTGTATTTGTCGATGTCAACCAGCACGATTGCGGTTAACTTAGACGGATCGACCAGAGGAATGTCTAGGCCTGCGTTGAAAAGCAAGTCGGCGACTCGACGCAGTGCTGCGAAGCGACCAATCAACTTGTTAAGCTGGTCAGTCGCGCCGACCGCGATCGCGTCCAGCATGGCGCAGAGTTCTTGTGGCGTGGACTGAGGCATTTTTCTAATTACAACGTTACTTAGGTCTAAGACCTCCACCCAAACCCATTCTTCAAAAGGTAATGAATCACGTCACCAGAGACCAATTAGCAGACACCTTGGCCTCCAAGCAAGGGCTCACAACGATCGAAGCGCGCAAGACCGTCGACGTTTTTATCGAAGCGCTGGCCGAAGCGCTGGCCGGTGGAAAGGACGTTGAGCTACGAGGACTTGGTTCCTTCACGGTGAAACGCACGCGCCCACGCCCTGGTCGCAATCCGATGAAGCCTGAACAGCAAGTCATCATACCTTCGAGACTCGTTGTCAAGTTCCGACCGGGCAAGATCATCAAAGGCGGTCTTACTAAGCTGAACGAGGCCGCCGCTCCTGTGACATAACTTCCTGTTTGGAAGTTCGGAATGGGGAGTGGACTTTTTCGTAATCATACCGGAGAAAAGGAATACCGGGTACTGTTGCGTCAAGTTCTGTCGTCACAAAACTCGAAAGAAGTATCACGACGGAAACTTTTGCCGTCGCTGCCGAGATAGGCGATACGCGATCAAAAACCCAGTGTCCTACGCCTGGGACAAGTTGCGTTACAGCGCACGGCGCCGCAAGATTCCATTTGAATTGACAATGGACCAGTTTCGTGTTTTCTGCATTGAAACAGGTTACATCGAGCAGAAGGGTAAGTCCAGCACATGTCTGACGATCGATCGAGTCGACGCATCAAAAGGCTATGCCATCAGCAACATCCAGACGCTGACACAAACAGAAAATGGCCGCAAATCTTACGTCGACAGAAAGTTGGCCGAGTACAAGGCTCCTGAGATTGAACCGTACGACGAAGAGAATCCGTTTTAAGTGTCGGCTTGAGCCGTGAAGTCGGCTGTGAGGAAGTCGCAATCGTTCACCGCCCCGGCGAGCGACGTGGTTGGGTCGAAGTCGTCGATCCAGAATTCCTCGTGAAACACATAAATGCCGGCCGAGATCATCCACGGCTGGAACGTTTGCTTCGTTGGGAAAGAATCGGTCGGGTCGACTTGCCTAATTTCTCGATTGGCAATGTCATAGTAAATGCCGTTTGGCGTTAGGGCAGGTTGTCCAATGTCACCCGGGCGCCCAACTCGAAAAGCGTCTTTCAACCTGGATTCAACCACGAGAATGTAGTTCATCCACGACTCGGTAGATTCCTGTGTCCAAACAGTGGAGTTGGCGAATACCGGCTGAGTCTCTGCACTGAGCGTATACGCCCGACGGATCGACTCCAAAGCTTTCTGCATGTAGGTTCGCTTCCACAACCGATAGCCGGAAATCTGGGATGTCTCGCGTTGAGAACCGAATCGACGGATGTCGATCGTTCTCAGGTATAGGCCGCCGATGTTGACGTCATCCAGGAAGAGATTGACAGTCCCTGGATTCGCGTTGAAGAAGTCAAAGAAGAGCGTGTCAGGACGACCCGATTGACTGGAGAAGATTGCCGTAGACGCGACCGCTCCCATCGTGGCCGTCATTTTGCAACTGAGATTGCCTTCGCGAACGTTCACAAACTCAACCACGCCTACAGTCAACTTACCAGAGCCGCTATCGGTTCTTTCGATCGTGAATGAACCAACGTCGCCGTCAGCAGCCAAGACGTAGGAGTTCGAGTAGATGAACGTGCCAGCATCTTGACCATAAAGGATGAAGCCTTCGAAGAGAACCGTACCGTTCCAGATGACGCGTACTAGGAAATTGTCCGTGTCTGCCGAGTTATCAGCGAACCGGAACCGAACGGTGTAACGGCCTTCGATTAGTTTGATTTGCCAGTTGAGGAAACTCGGTCCGTTAAGCGTGGCGGTTTCAGAGCCGTCTGCTGGGATGCCATTGAGGTTCAAGCTACCGAATACTCGCGCAATGCGACTAGGTTCAAAATAGATCGCCAAACGATAGTGAGCAGTTGATGGGTCGGTAATTTGAGGAGTGAAAGAAACTCCAGAGCCAGGCGCGGGAAGATAAACTCCATCCGGCTGGTAGACTGCGCCAGATGCAAGGCTCACGTCTGCAACCGGATTCGGCTGGTAGTAAATGGGGACGGCGCGGTACGTGTTGATCTTCAGCCTATTCGACTTCTGCCGCCAAAACTGGGCGTCTTCGTAGCTAGGACGAGCTCCTCGCACGGCGAGCGTGGTGGATGGATACGTCAACGCCAGCGACCCTCCGAATGGAGTTGAACCACTGCCATCAAATGTTTCTCCGAACCATGTCACGGTCCGCAGGAACCGGTCGTAGACGATTCGATTACGATCAACCAAACCAGGTGAGGCGACAAACGTACGATAGCGTTCACCATCGTCTTTGAGGGTGTAAATCTCTGATTCGCGTGGGCCGTCGATGTCGGTCACTTGGACGTACAGTCGAGTTGCCCGGCTGTAGAGATCGTTGAGCTCGTACGCAACGTTGGCAATTGCCGTGGCAACCTTGTTATCGCGATCGGCGAGCAGTTGATCCGGTTCCTTGAACATCGGGACTGAAAGCGGAAGTGAACCGCTAACGGCCGAACGGCGCGTGCTTCCTTCTGCTAACGACCAAACGTCGGTTGGCGTGACGCCAGAAACGATCGATGCAATAGGCGAAACCTCGAAAACGCTGGCAACCTTAACGAGTGACTCGTACAGAAGCACGTCTCGAGCATAAAGCTGTCGGTCTGTAGTGATCGCTGCGATTGGGCGCGACGACGGTCTAACGTGAGTCACAGCGCCTGGAAAAGCCGGCGTCGCCATGTCAGCCGTCGATGCTTGAAGATCGCCCGTTGGGACGCCCTGCACAGCTGGTCTCGTGGTGTCCAATCCGAAGACTTCAGCCGCTTCAACAGACACCTCAGAAAGCAACGCCATGAGTATGACGTCTCGGTAGGCAAGTTCGAAATCCCGCGCAGCGTATGCCGTGGCGTCGATCCCTACGTTTGCGTTGACAACGGTCAGTGCGCTACCTGGTACCCGAGATTGACCCCACGCCAGCGTGGTTGGAAGCGGGATGATTCGAACAGACTGAAGAGGAGTCGCGAGGGCCATCGGTTTCGCTTAAGTATCCGTGTTGTTAGGACTGAAACATTCCATCCTATGCTCGCATTCCTCGTAGGTCTCACCATCGGTGCCGTTGTCGGTGTAATCGCAACAATTCTCGTGTTCCGCAAGAACAAGGGAGTTCAGGCTCAGGCCGAATTGGCCGTTGATGCCGTCAAACAGAAGATCGACAAGCACTAAGTCTCGTCGTAGACGGGCATTCCGTTCGTCAGCCTCAGTTGGCGGTATTCCGAGCCAACATCGGCGGTCTGGTACTTCACGGTCCAGTTGAAGCCGTTGTGGAAATCCGTCCGCCAAACGTCGCGCGCATCCTCAGGGTGGTGATGCCGAATGTGAAGACTTGGCTGCATGTGAAGCAAGTTGCCGTCGATCCGATATTCCCACGAGACGTTTGAAATCTTCGGCGTTCCGTTCTGGTGGACGTCAATGACACAAACACTCGGCTCTTTCCCTTCAGCCTTGTAGAGCAGATAGAGGCGTTGAGGAGTCGTCTGAGTCTGAAGAATGGCTGTGCCGACGACTTCGTCCATGGTTTACGTATCAGAGCTTCGTGACTCGGAAGTTTCCTGAAACGGAGACGCGCAACTGGGTTTCTTTCGTATTGTTCACTGCGAGAACCGCGTAGGTGTCAGGCGCTTCGAAGTCCCGCCAATAGTAAGGGTCCATTTGGTTGTAGGTCGGAACGTCACAAGGAACATAGACGAGAGGTTGTCCAGAGTGGAGGTTCAACTGTTCGAACTCCCCGGAGTAAAGACCGGCAAACGTGATCGCCATGTTCGTCGTCAACTTCTCGGCAACCTCGTTCTGAGTCACCACGTCGATGTAGTGGACGCTCAGCCACCGAAGACTCAACCGATAGTTCGGCGGAAGTTTCACTGAGCTGACCAGCACCGACGACATCGGATAAATGATTGACTGGGACATGCAAAACGGAATGTCCAGCCACCGACCGAGAGTGCCGGTTGGAATGTAAGTTGATGGAAGCACGGGCTTAAATAAGCCTAAATTTTATTGTTTACAAAATCCAGCAGAAGCGTATGGTGGTTGTCATGGACGAGCGAGCGCTCACAAACAACCTACTGGGTCGTGGCCACTCCGACTCAACCCCAGTTGCCTTTAGACCCTGGGACACCCTTCACGCACGCGTCACTCAAGGAATCGTGGCAGGTGCCGTCGGTGACCTATTGATTCTCAATGCAGTCAATGGCTTGACCGACCAACAAGCCGACATGTTTGCAGCCGCAGAGAAGCGCAGAGAACTCGAGGAGTACGAAGAAGGTAAGCGAATCCTCGCCAGAAACCAAGAGCGAGCCCACGGCAAGTGGTTAGCCACCCAGAGGCAACTTAAAGCTCCGCCTCCATTGGAACGTCAACCTGGGGAAAGCGATGCCGTTTTCGCGCTGAAACAGCTAGCGCGTCACGAATTTCTAAGCAAGTTCAGTAGGTAAGACGTGGACCCGAAAGACCTAGTCGAGCGCATGCTGGAGGACGATGACCGTGACCGGTACGATGACGAACCGAGAGACGGCTCTCTCGTCTATGCCACGATCTATCCAATCGGCGAAGAAGACGTTGACCTGGTGATTCGTTACCACGCGTCGAAAGCCCACCCTGACGATTCAGGCTACCGCCCAGGAGCTTACCACGTTGAAATCGAGGAGATTGTTCGAGACGACACAAAGGAAGACATCACGCGCAAGCTGACGCAGGATCAGTTCTACGAGCTGCAAGAAAAAGTCTCAGAACACTTCCACCACTACGTCCGATGAGCGATAAATCTAAAACCTACGTCGTCACCAAGAACGGCGTCAAAGTCTCCAGCCCTCTTCCACTCGACGAGGCAAATGCGCAGGCAGACCAACTTCGGTCTCTGACCGAGAGCAAGGGTGAAACTGCAATCATCTCTGTTGTTCCCACGCTGATGGGATAATTAGTCATGGACGACAAGAAGCCGGACGAACTGGTCGAGAAGCTGCTTAACGAAGACCCGGGTGACGAGAAGCTCGATCCGGTTTACGTTCAGCGCAGAGATGACGTTCGTCGTCAAGCTGCTGAGCCGTCCAGAAAGCCGAATCCACGCGAAATGGAAATCGAGCAGGGTGACGACGATGTCGATCCGGAGGAGCAATTTGAGTTGGACCTTCGCGAAGCGATTGAAGGAACAATCGAAGGTGCAAGAGCCAGAACTTATGCCGAAAATGGCGTGCTGACCCGCAACAAGGGTTTGGTGGTGGATACGTCCTATGGGACGTTCCAAGTCACGATCGTTCTGAAGAATCGCGCTTAGTAGCGGATGTGGTGGGCTTCGAGAGACCTGAGCCTAGCTTCAACGTTGGCGTCATAAAGCAACGCTTCAATTCGGGCTAGCCGTTCTTCGACGGTCATTCCTTTCAGGCCCGAAAGAAATACGCGCTTAGCGAGACTCGCTTTCGCCGTCCGACACGAGGCACAAACTCGAGAGCCATCTACGACTTCGTGTTTGTCTTGGTCACATTCGATGCAGTGAAAATCAGCGACTAGAGCCATTAGGACGCCTGTTGTTCGGCGTCTCCAAGAACGGCAGTGGCCATCTTCTGAAGTTCGACCCAGCAGGTTGGGTCGAGGTTGATCGGTTTGATTTCGTACTTCGGAAACATGTCGGCTAGTTGCCGCGGAGTGATGTCCTCGTTGATAGGAGCCAGAATTAGCATGACCGTGCGGAGCAATTCGTCTTGGAAGTCAAGGTCGGCTCCTGCGCAGTAGTCCAAGTCAACACAGCCGCATCCTACGAGTCCCATGCGGACACGGACACCAAACATCATCCGCGTGAACCCGATTTCCCAGCGACCACCGAGAGACACCCAGCGGTGGAAGAAATTTTCGTTGGGTTGTGCCGGTTTGAAAACCATGACTCTATCTTAAGAACGTATCAAAATGTGTAAACAAAAAAAAAGAGGGCAGCTTTCGCCGCCCTCCTTTTCGGGGGTTTGGTGTAGTCCGGCTTTAGGTCTTCTTTGCCGCGGGCACTGCAGGCGAAGGTGTCGTTTCAACGTCCGTCACCATTCCCGCCATCTGAGCGAGTTTGGACGGGTCCATCTTCAGAAGCTTCAGCAACGGCGTAACGTCAACGCCAGCCGCTTTTGCTTTGAGGAAGAATTCAGTAACCATGCCAGGGATTGCGCCAGCGAAACTGGCGACGCCGCCGCCTTTGCCGTCACCGGTGCCCATGTCAACGATGGAAACATTCTTGATCGCACCCAGCGACGTGCCGAGAGGACCGAACATTGCCGCCAACATTTTAGCGCCGGCATCGCCGCCCTTGTCGAAGAGCACAGGAAGACGATCGAGTACCATGATGAATTTGCCTTCTTCAGATAGTTGCTTCAACGCCTCGGCCAATTTCTCGGTACCTTCAGCTTCGGCGAGAAGAGCAGCGCGTTTACCGTTGGCAACAGCGAGCAATCCTTTCTCAGAACCATCGGCTTCGGCAAGAAGAGCAGCACGCCGACCGTCAGCAGCTGCGAGTTGGTTTGCACGAACACCTTCTGCGATGGCGAGTTGGGTTGCCTTATTGCCATCGGCCTCGGCTGTCAACTTGACGCGTGTCGCTTCACCTTCAGCCGCAGCGATCGTGCGAGTCTTGGACGCGATACCTTCACCTTCCTTGACAGCAGCGTTTGCTTTACCGGTTGCCGTGATTTCCAGTTGACGCGCCGTGCGTTCAGACACGGATTGCTGGTTATCGGCCTCAATGAGGGCAGCTTTGGCTTTCGCCTCAGCTTCGACGATGATTGTCGCCTGCAGTCTCTTTTGGTTGAGACTAGCCTGCTTTTCCTGCACGGCAATACCAGCGTCAGCGGCTGCGGCGTCTCTGGCCGCTTCTTTCACCCGGAGATTTTGCTCTTGGGCTGTTTTAGCAATGGCGTTGGCCATATCGGCCTCAGCTTTTTTGCCTTCAGTTTGAACCTTAAACTCGGCAATCTGAATGTCGCGTTTCTTTTCGGCGTCAGCGACCATAGCGGCGTTCTGCGCCTTTACCTCGGCCGACTCGCGTTCAGCGTTAGACGTCTTGATGGCGGTTTCCTTCTTTGCTTCTGCCGTGGCGATTTCAGCATCACGGATGATGGCGGCGGTTTCTTTACGGCCGAGAGCCTTGATGTAGCCTTCCGCGTCTTGAACGTCTTGCACGACCAGCGTGATGATCTGAATCCCGAGACGGCGGAACTCGTCAGACGACTCTTCAAGAACCTGCTTGTTGAACTCAGAGCGATCCCGAAGAATCTGCTCGACGCTCAACTTAGCAATGATGCTACGAACGTGACCGCGAAGGATTTCGCTAATCGTGCTCTTGATTTCTTCGGCGTCTTTGCCGAGGAATGCTTGCACCGCATTCGATTGTTCGTCGGGATTCGGCGAAACACGGCATGTGGCAACGGCAGTGATGTTAACCGGGACGTTCTTGGCCGTCGGCACCTGTTGCTCCTTAATTTCCACCTGGAAGGCAGCTGTGCTCATGACCTCGAACCGCTCCACGATCGGCATCAAAATCTTACCACCACCGGTGATGATTTTGAATCCGCGGATACCGGTCTTCTGAACGGACTCCTCGGTGTAGTTGTACTTGTACTTCCGGCCGTAGAAGACGCCGATGCCGTTCGGCGGAACCGTTTTGTAGCGCGATGCGGCAATGAAGCCAACGATCGCGACGCAGATAACGACGGCGATGATTACACCTGGAACGAAAAAGCCACCAAGCAAACCGGGGCTTGCTTGAGCGAGGAAGAGCATGCTAGTATTCATTTATTCGACAATAAGGGTTGATCCTGAAACTGAGACGACTCTGACTTCCCGCCCGCGTGAAATAAGCAACTCAGTCATCCTCGCTCTGGCGAAGAAAGTTGTGTATTGACCACTGACAGAAAGAGCAACTTCGCCGGTACCGCCTGGCACAATGTCAATCGTGACGGTGCCGGTTCTGCCGACAGCAGAGTCGATGTCCAAATTAGACGAGGCTTGCTGGCTGTAGAGCATGCGCAACATTCCGATCATCAATCCGCCAAGGCTCATACCGGATGCAAGACCGACAAGCGATGAGCTCGTAACGCCAAGACCGTAGACGGTTGATAAGGCGCCGCCAGCTCCGAGACCAACGCAGAAGAGCGCGATGATCTTTGGCGAAAAGATGCTCACAGTTGCGTGGCCCGAATCTCCGCCATGATCGGCGTCATGGTCGTGCTCGTGACCGCCGTCGCCGTGTCCACCGCCGCCGAATTGGCCGAGTATCCAAGCAGCGACGAGGTAGACCATTCCAACTGCGATGCACAGCGAGAAGACAAGAAGTTGCGTTGAGTCACGCAGGGCGTTGATGAATGAATTCATGGGAATGTTTGAGAACTGTAACGGTCTGGAAAACTTTGAGGGTACGGAAAGTGTTGAGGACAATCCCGGTTTTTGCAGTTGTCGTCGGCACAGATGTACTCTTCGCGCCATTGACGCTCGTAGATTCTGCAGGCAACTTCAAACGCTGCGTCGTCCACGTACTCTTCGCGTTGTGGTGCGCCATTCGGGTACGACGTGGTCTTCTGTAGCCAAAACTTCTTGACGACGATCTTGCTCACTTGATCAGCGGGAGTTTGATCCGCGGAGACTTACGAGGACGCCTCTTGTTTTCAACCATCTTCTTCAGGATGGCTGTCCGATTCGCCTTGGCCGACACCAGAGATCGCTCGAGTGATCTGATATGGCCAACAGCTTCCGCGTACGCCACGCGGACAGAATGGTCGTGAAGCCGATTCCTGAACGTGTCGTCGTCCAGCCGCTGCTGAATCAAGCGCCGGAAAATGCGTAGAAGCGATCGGCGATGGCGGGAGTCCCATGCGACGTGGTATGAACCCCGAACGCCGTGGATATAGGCGTGCCCTGACGAATACTTCTCAGAGACCCAGTAGCCGCGAACCCTCATCAGCTCTGGAGAAGGCGGTTGCTTCTGATCCGTCTGCGCCAGTTGAAAATCTGCCGAATGAACGTAAATCTTACCGCTGTGGCAGAGGAATTCCAGGGTAGCGGAATTGCCCTTGTCGTCCTTGGCTTTAGTGAAAATCGATTGATTCACGAAGCCAGAGAACGTAGTCTGGCTAGCCAGGATTCAAAATTGTTTACGAATCAGTTAATAGGCAACCTAGCTCTGTCTGGAATTCTCAACTGCTTGCCAGTTGGAATGTCCAGAAACGGATCGGTGAGATTGTTCACTTGAGCAATCGCCCACCACAATTTAGCCGTGCCGTAGAAGCTGAACGAGATGCGATCAAGCCTATTCTCGGCGCCTTGGCGAACGGTGTAAATCTGGTCAGTTGCAGCTGGCAGCACCACCGGTTGTTGGAGTCCAAGGACGATGACTCCACCGACGTCGTAAACCGGCGTCTTGCTGAACATCGAAAGACTTGGAAGTGGGACCTTCTTAACCGATACGGCCATTTGCCCTAAGTATCACTCTTCTGGTCGCTCCGAACTAGCTTGAGAAGGTGACCGTATCTTCCTGTGAATCTTTCCACCTTGAGCGGAAACGACGGCTCCTCAATCTTCGAAAATCGTGAAGCCGTCAGGCACGGTTCGTAATTTTTTGGCCCACCTTCAGGCGGGGATCGTCGACCTATTTTCTCGCCATGCGGTGCGAAAACGATTAGGTCGATGGTGCCGTCCGACCAGGTTTCTTTAACCTTTCCGAACGTTGGGCTATGATCGTCCGTGTGATCTTTGACCCAGTCTCCGGTTTTGAACGGAAACTTATTTTTCTGTGTTTGCTTTAGGGGCAAGTTTTTCCTTAAGAGCCAGTTCAACAACGTTGAGATATTTCGAAACCTTTAGCACCATGTCCGAAGAAGGTTGTTTCTTCTTCGCAACGGCGTAGTACTTGGTCAACTTGATTAAATTGCGAACAGAACGACCTGCGATAGGGCCGAAGTGCTCAACGAGCCTTCCTACGTCAGCGTCCGTGAAGTTCACAGTGAGTTGCTTTGAGAGCATTGTCCAAAGACTAGGAAGCAAGTCAGTCGTGGGTAGCTCGTAATGAAGATGCGCCGTCGCTCGGCTGAGAATAGCGTCGTCGATGTCATCACCAAGATTTGTGGTCATGAACATGATGCCGCGGTAGTATTCAAGAACGCGCAAAAACACGCCGACAATCGCATTTTGTTGGATGTCGTCTCCACGCCGACGAACGTAGACATCGGCCTCGTCTAGCAACAGAATCGCCTCCCATCGCGCAGCCCTAGACAACACACGCAGTAGGTTTTTCTCCAGCTGTTCAGGATCAATGCCCAACTGGGAACATTGTACTGAGTAAAACGGTTTTTCAAACGCCTCGGAAGAGGCTTCCGCTGTTAGCGTTTTTCCTAGCCCTGGACCGCCCGAGCAAATGGTGATGATTCCTCTGGCTTTTCCGCGTACGATGTCGCTGATGTTGACAGTCGTGGACGACAGTAGGATTTGAATGAACTCCATGTCCGATTCCGGAAGAATCAGCTTCTCCCAAATCGCTTTGTCATACTGATAAGGAATGATTGAATTCGCAGCCACGAAGATGTGGAAATCTCGTTGAAGGTCGAACATACGCACGACAGGAATGGTTGGAACAACCGGATTTTTGATATTCCAGAAGTCGCTGCTGTCGTTGTCGTCATCGCCATCTTTGATTTCAAAACCGGTGGCCTTGTTGAAATCGTCGTCGTAGCCCTCCTCTTCGCAGTCATCCAGAACCAATCTGGATGGCAAACCTTCTACAGTCAAAGAAACGGTTTTCTCTCGCTGCCACCGGTAGTAGCTGTTCTCGTCCTGTTGAATAGAGATTCCTTCGATAGATTCATCTGATGGAATCCACTGAGTCCCGACCTTATCCGCAACAGCCGAGTAAGCCCTGTAGCTCTCCTGGTAAGACTTCATGAGCATCGGGTTGCTCAAGTAAAAATCGGCTCTAGCTAAGACGGTATCCAACGACACGCCGTCTTGTTTGCGATCTTTCTTGCGCACTATGCGAGTCCTTCCCTCATCGTCTCCATCATTGTCAAGGTCGTCGTTGTCGATGTCAGACATTAGCGACACGCTACCGTTTCTGAACACGTTGCCGTAGATGTTGTACGTGTCCGTGCATAGGCGTGGGTTCTCCTTGCCGATAATAGCGCTAGCGCTAACCGTTACGCGCTCCGTAGTTCTGCGACTCGGCGCGGTGTACTCGATAGATGAGACAAACAACGGCGTCTCGAGATAGCCCTTGATCTTCACGAAAATCCAGCGATGCTCACTTGTCTTTTCGATGGCAGTTTTTAGCACCTTCGACAGCGTAAGTAGGTCGTGGATTTGAACTGATTTTGGGTCAAAATTAGCAGCTTTCGTTGCCTCTTGGAGTTGGTTCATGCTTCGAGCACGGCGCTCGAGCTCTTTGAACTCGCGATAGACACGAGCAGAGCCAGGAACCTTTTCGTTCATGTCTTTAGACGCCAGCTTCTTGACGGCTTCAAGCTGATCCACCGTGGCGTGCGCCAATAGCGCCTCTTCGTCAATCGACCAATGCTCCTTATTCCATGATTGGGATGCCTTCCCTTTCTTCAGCGCTTCCTTTAGGAGGTCGGCATAACGGTTAATGATTTGCATGGGTTAGCTGGAAGTTCTTGGACTATGGCCGACTCTACCGGCTTAATTTGATTTTGTAAACAAAAAAGAAATGGCTAGAAAGACAGGTAAAAACACCAAGGAGAAACCACTATCTCGAATCGAAAAGGCGATTGAGGAAGTGATGAAGGGCGAGAACGCCGATCCGCTGTTGCAGAACTTATCCTCTGATGACCAAAAACTTCTCCAGGAAGCACTAGCCGAGTTACGGTCCAGTCCAGATATGGCCGACGCCTATCTGAAGGACCTATGGCGTTTGGACTACGAGCGGCGTCCACCGTCCATGCAAGAATTCCTCGAAGACCCCTACTGGCTTGGGGGATTGATGATGAAATCCGAGGAGTCGGAAGGTATGTTTCCGATGTGGAAAAAGCTTCTGTGTCAGGACTTCGACCTGGATTCGCGCGTCCACAACCTGGTTGTCTCTGGTTCTCTCGGCATCGGTAAGACCTTCGTAACCGTCACGATCTTGCTCTATCGGATCGTTCTCGCCCGGTGTTTGCGTAATCCGCAAGCATTCTTCGGTCTCACGAAGGGATCATCCATCTTCTACGCCACGCTATCTGTCACGCGGTCGGTCGTGCAGGAAACCGCCTTCGGTGACTTCCTGAATTTCATGACGAACTCGCCCTTCTTCGTGGAGGAGTGTCATTTCAACCCCGAGAAAAAGTACGCCAACTTCCGCATCTCGATCGGCCGAGGAATCTACCTCACGGCTGGTTCTCAAGGTTGGCACATTATTGGTCGTAACGCAATGGGCGTTGCGTTGGACGAAGGTAACTTCCGTCTCGAAGCCAATCCTGACCTGAAGGCGTACAAACTCTATGATGAAGTTCGTACGCGTATTCGTAACCGTTTCCAGCGGATGGCAGGATTCTTGCCGGCTATTTCGATTCTGTCGTCCTCAGCTCGAGACGAGTCTTCGTTCACAGAGCGTGTCAAAACGGACATCGAGAAGAGCAAGAAGACCGATCCGGACCAACGCATCTACTCCTATCCTGTTTATGTCATCAAGGAGCATACGCTGGTTCTCTCGTCCAAGTGGTTCAAGGTAGCGTATGGCCTAAAAAACGTTGATCCTTACGTCCTCAAAGGCATCTACGACAAGAAAGGAAATCCTCTGGAAGGTGAGCCTCACGAAATATCACCGCCCGGCGCCAGAGTGGAATTGGTGCCGGAGAACTACAGAGAGGACTTTCGGCGCAACGTTAAAAACGCTCTTCAAAACGTTTCTGGTATCTCGACCGGCGGTTCGTTCAGGTTCCTAAGCAATCAAATCGATTTGGAGAAGGCCATTGAAGCCGGCGAAGCGAATGGAATTGTGGCACCTCACACGATCCTGTCACTGCCCATTTCAGAGGAAGACCAATCCAACATCTGGGACTATCTCAATGCAAAACTTTTTCTCACGAAGCAGATGAGTCGTCTGCAGCCGAAGCGAGACCCGTTCGCGGCACGCTACTGCCACATCGACTTGGCGACTCGAACACAAGCCGGCATTTCTGTCTGTCACGTTGCTGGGAAACAGTTGGTTCAAGGACTAGTTCGAGACGGCGGCGAAGTGTTCGATGAGTACAGAGTCGTCGTGGAATACGACTTCATTCTATCTGTGGTCGCCGGCAAGTCAAAGCCAATCTCGATCATCAAGGTGATCAATTTCCTATACTGGCTACGTGACGTGTGCGGATACCGATTTGCCCTCGTGACCGCCGACCAATTTCAATCTGCGCTTCCACTGCAGATGCTGGAGAACAAAGGCTTCAAGATCGCTAACCTCTCTGTGGATCGTTCAAAGAAACCGTACGAAGCATGGAGAGCTGGGTTTGAGGAACGCCGCATCAGAATGTTCCGCCATGAGATTCTGATGCAGGAAGCCGAAAACCTTTGCGATCTACCGGACAAGGTTGATCACTTGCCGGACCAAACCAAGGACGTGTGCGACTCAGCAGCTGGTTGCTACTATTCGGCGATCACGTTCAAAGACGATCGAGTGACCAACGCCGCGCACGGAGCAGAGCCGTCCATCTACACGAACCTGAACAATGACGATGGCGAACCACCGCCGGTGTCAGTCGTCGATTTGAATCAGTACAAGAAGCCCACAAAGAGCTTTAGCGTCTAATCTTTTTTGTTTACATTTTCAACCCACGTGTTCTTATGGCCGACATGGTTGATCCAGTCGAACTCGACAAGTTAGTTGCGGACGCGCTTAAAAACGCGATCGAGAACGGCTATGACGAAGTTCGGACCGACGAGCCACGCATCGTTGCGATGGACCTTATGTCCAATGATTCTTTCATCGAGACGAAGATGTCTGAGGTGGAAGACTTGGAAGAAGCAATCGGCATCGTCACAGCTGCTGTCGAACGCTGGCGCATCGAACACCGGTTTTGATATGGTCGAGCTCTTCTTCAAAGCCACGTGGATTCCGGACATCAAGAAATTCCACGTCCAGTTCAAATGCAAAGGTCACACTCACGTTGAGATGATGGAGCAAGACCGTTACTTTGCGTTCTGTGATTCGCTCGATGACAGATTGGAAGTAGCTGGATGGAAGATCGAATTTCTACCTCACGGCAACAACGACCCGATTTTCACTGACAAAATCGTGGTTGCCTTGAGACAGTATTTTCGGGACATCCGCCGAAGCTACGAACTGTCGCTGCAGGGTAGTCCAACAATTTTTCATCTCTAACGCTTCGATAGCTCAACTGGTAGAGCAGGGTTCTCTAAAAACCTTGGTTGTGGGTTCGATTCCCATTCGAAGCGCCATATTTAGTCCATGTCGGACGAACGCAAACTAGTCTCTGTCGATGAGATTGCCAAGCTACTTGCTAACGAAAACGGCGACTGGCCGTTTTCCGTCGAAGGTGACCAAGTCGAACTCGTCATCGAGAGCAACGTTTACACTCTTTCGAAAGAAGAATTCAGTCAACTCCAGGACGCGGCGAAGACGGTCAGTTGGAGAGAGTATTCGAACGGCGAACAGGTGGAGTCTGAAACTCCAGAAGCCCTGGTCGACCGGCTGCTAGACAGTTAACAGCAGGCAAATAAGTTTTTTACTTTCTCGTTTACAATCGCGAGAAAAAGTATCCATGCTTGACTGTCATGGATAAAACCTTCTTCCTATTCGATAGAAAAGAAATCGAGGGTTGGAAAGTACGCCTAGCGATGCTATGCCAATCCTGCCCTGTTCACGGTCGACACCCAGACTTTTGTCCTCTCCTCGAGCTTTCAAAATTAAAGCCTGGGGACCAGATAGACTTCATCAAAACGCTTCCTGTAGACGCTTTGAGGTACGTCTTGGCTAGACACGAAGTATGCATGGAAAACGAAGTTGGCAAATCGTTAAAAGACGCGTTAGTTAGTTCAAATGCTGACTCGTACGCGTTCTACGAATCGGTTCAAGTCGCTCGAGCATAACCCTTCGAGAGAACAGAGGATTGCCGAGCTAGACCGTTGCACGTTATGGAATTACTGGCTAATCGAAGATGGCGAGCATTCGGCGGTGGATTCCAACAGAGTCCGAGAAAGGATCAACAGACTGTTGGATGCTAGGCTCTACCTTATGAAAAAGGTTTGAGTTGAATTTGTTTCACTTTTTTTGTTTACATTGACGAAGCCTTAGGCATTGTCGATGACGTTCTACTTCACCATGAAATCCGAAAACTAGGTTCCTACCGTCGCCGATGAGGTGACGTTCCACTTCAACAAGGCCCATCTCACGGACTCCACGATTCCGATGTGGGTTCTCAAGTTGAAGGGTCAAACCTACTACGTTTCGCACGTTTCGTCCACGGCTCCATGGAGCACCAAGGAAACGCCTGACAACCCTGCTACCAAGGGTTCTCTCAAGTTCAAGAAGGTCGTGGTCTCAATCCACGACGGTGAAGCGGTCATCGAACCGATTGCCGCATGAACCAATTTTGGCAGAGTCGCCGAACGGTGAGCCGCAAGGCTCTTCAGGCCCGGGTGTCCGGAAGGAGACTCGTCTATGTAGGTTCGAATCCTACCTCTGCCTCCAATTTCCCTGTAGCTCAGAAGCTTTGCGAAGTCGCCCGCAGATCACGGGATGACGACGCAAATACCGTCGGCAACGACGAGGTAGAGCGGCCGGTTCTAACCGGAGTGTCGCTGGTTCAAATCCAGTCAGGGACTTAATTTCCATGAAAGCTGAAAACTAGGTAGATGAAACGCTGAGGCTCTACGTGATCCTCAGAAACGACGCTGGAATGACGCCCGGCAAGATGGCTAGTCAGGCATCTCATGCGGCGGTTCAAGCGAGCCTGGACTGCCTGGGCAGAGCCCCGGATCGATTCAAGCGGTATCAAGACGGAACCTTCGGCACGAAGGTCGTCCTCCACGCTGACGAACTCAAGATGCGCTGGCTCTTTGAGCTGGCGACTGAGCGTCAGATTCCCTGCGCCCTGATTGAAGACAGCGGCCATGCCGCGTTTCACGACGGGCGCCCAACCACCACCGCACTCGGCATCGGTCCCATTCAACGGCACGAGATGCGAGAGCTGAAGAAACTGGAGCTCGTCAAATGAACTAGCTCACTCTTCATCGGAGTCGAGACCCGCCTTCTTGCGAGCGCACGAAATCGCATAGTCCTTCATGGACCTGCAACGACCGCCGAAGCTACACCACTTCGTTTCCATAGAATCTCCGCAGCAACAAACGTCATCATCGCAGTCTCGGTAGGCTCTTTCGATCCGCCGAGCAATCAAAAATCTCTGAACCCGCACTATCATGAATCTCACCCAAATCAACGACAGTATCAACGCAGGCATTTACGCCAAGAACTTCAGCTACGCTTCGCCTTTCTCAAAAGGTGCTTATCTAGAATTTCGATTGCAATGGAAGGAAACCTACGCTCGCATCTCGAAAGCGATCCGTGCCAATAAGGCACTTGAGAAGGAATTTCAACGGTCACTCGTTGGTCTTTCCAAGTTAACCGCCGAGCAGTCGGCCATCCTCAAGGAGCAAGCAAAATTCGAACTACCGAAGTCCATTGGCTTCGTGCAAGTCACTGCTCCGAATTCACCAGGATGGTTGCCAACGTCGTGGCGGCTGAAAGCTACGGCACACTTCCTGCTCGTCCTCAACAAACAGATGAAAATCGAGGCCGAGAAACAGTATCAGGATTCCCACGCCGTGTCCGGACAACCGGACGCGAACGCCTTACGCCAATCGAGCACGGGTCCCAACTTGTCGTGAAACTCCCTGGCATCCGAATCGGAGTCGGGTGACCAGTTTCGAACGAATGCCTGAAGGTACGCCTTGCTGTCGTTTAGTACGGCAGCAAGGTCCTTGCGAAACTCGCCGGCGTCTTCGCCGGCTGGTTCGAATTCATGGATGAAGGTTTCGAGTGGGGAAGCCGCCTGGTCGTTCACTGACGCCTCAGACTGTTCCCACGAGGGAAGTTTACGAATCACGCTGAACTAAGAACAGTCCGTCCACGGTCGCCGGTCGTATCGGCGTTGTGGTGATCGACCGGTACCCAGGTCTTCGTCGCCATCTTTGCTTGGATTTGCTCTACGGTCAACGGGCGGAAGTCCCAACAGTCTACACCCACGTCGAACTGGCGCGCGTCCTGAGGATCAGGAAGAGTCCCATGGCTGTGCCCATACAGTTGCCAAGCGCCATGATGGCTCTTGTTCCAAACCTTCATCGCGTAGTGGCACAGCGTGATCGCCTGCTTGATCGTCTTGCCATCCTCTTGGATTTTGACTTCGATCTCCAGAAGTCCGGCGACATTCTTGAACCGGTTAAGGCAGCGGAGCGCTCGATTCTCATGGTTACCCACGATCAAGACGATGTTGCCGTTAAGCTTTTCGAGATACTGTTCGGCCGGACCGCCGCCTACTGCAAAGTCTCCGAGATGGTAAACGGTATCGCCGGGTTGGACGATTTCATTCCAGCGCCGGATCAATTCATGATCCATCTCCTCGGCCGTAGCAAACGGACGCTTGGAATACTTGATGATGTTAGCGTGCCCAAAGTGGGTGTCGCTGGTGAAAAACTGTCTCATTTGAGTTGAACCTACCAGCTGGTAGGGATTTTGTAAACATTATTATTCGATGAATTCCACGTCGTGGAACCAGGCGCGTCTGATGTAGATGCCCTCTTTGATGAGATAACCAGTGTCGGACACACCGGTTATCTTGCCCTCGTGGACTGACATTCCGAATTGGCAGAATTGCAGAAAACGGACTTGCTTGCCGATGTTACGGCGAGCCCTCCTTTTCTTCAGCCACCTAGAAAACCACTTGAACATTCACGGCAAGAACATCTTACCCGATAGCCCAGATGCGAATCACACCTTGACCACCTGCGCCACCTGCGCCTGAAAAACTTGGGTTCGCGGAACGGCCACCACCGCCACCACCGCCTCCGCCCATGAAACCGGCTCCACCGGTTCCACCGCCCGCGCTACCACCACCTCCACCGCCGCCACCCGTGCCCCAGTTTTTTGACGACGTTGGCGCTGCGTTAGCTGCGCTTCCGCCTGCTAACGTGCTGCCGAGCTTTCCACCGTTTCCACCAGCAACCGCGGCATTGCCACCTGTTTGGCCGGCGCCGTTTCCGCCGCCACCACCAGCGTCAGCTGTCGCCGGTGTTGACGCGCCAGTGTTTGCCCCAGCGCCGGCGACACCACCTTGGATTGTGGTGTTGGCAACGCTGCCTCCGTTTCCAGTAACATTTCCTGCACCGTTGCAGCCGCTTCTTCCACCCGTGCCGCCACCGCCGCCGCGAGCGCGGAGAATAACTGTGCTGCTGGACGTGACCGTCGAGTCGCCGCCCGTACCGCCTGTGTTGCCTGTGTCAGCTTGAACAGCTGTACCGCCAGCAGCGGCCGATCCTACTGCTGCGGTCAAGCTAGACGCTACGTCGGCCGTAGCGAAGAAAGACGTCGCGAAACCTCCGCCTTGACCTCCACCACCTCCCGGATTTGTTACGCCGCACTGAGAAGAGCCGCTACCACCACCGCCGCCACTGCCAATCGCCTCGATGATTAGCATGTCGGCAGACGTTGGAACAGAGTAGCTGTTCGAGCCCGTCGTGTAGACTGTGAGTGTGACTGCCATGTTTTAACCTTGTGCCCAAAAACGAACTACGCCGCCACCGCCAGCACCACCGCTACCCGACGGATTTGTGTTGCTGAATCCGCTGGCGCCTCCGCCACCACCGCCACCCATGAAACCGGCAGAACCACCGCCGGAAGTTCGAGTAGAATTGCTCATAGCGCCTCCGCCACCGCCGCCTCCGCCGCCATAACCCCAGGTGTTTGAGTGAGTAGGCGTGGTACCGCCGGGTTGGCCACCTGATCCGCTATCAGCCGCGCCACCTGATCCGCCACCGGATGCGGTCGATCCGCCTTTAACTCCGCCGGCTCCGCCAGCCGCTCCTGCTGTCGTACCACCCGTGGATTTGCCACCACCTCCACCACCACCGCCTGCAGCGCCTGCTGAACCTGCGACGCCGTTAGTTCCACCAGCAGCGCCGCCTGTCGTATTCGCAGCTCCTCCCGCGCCGCTTGTTCCGCTTGAAAGACCCGCGCCACCGGCGTTTCCGCCAGGTGCGGTTACGATCGCAGTACCGCTCGACGTAACAGTTGTAGAATTTCCGGCCGTACCAGCACCACCGTTTGCCGTACCCGTAACGCCGGTGCCACCACCGCCGCCACCTATTGAGACGATCAACGACGCGGCTGCATCTGCCGTGGATATGCGAACAAATGCGTAACCACCTCCACCACCACCACCGCCTCCGCCGCCGTTGTTGGTGGAAACGTTACTTCCGCCAGCGCCACCACCGCCACCGGTTCCGATGCCTTCAATAAACAGCAGACTCGATCCGACTGGAACCGAGTATGTTCCGTTTGCAGTGAAGACGTCTAGCTGAAAAAATCCAGCGCTAGCTCCTCCTGACGCAGCGTCAGCTGTCGACCAAAAATTTCGACAATGACTCGTTTTTGTAACTCTGCTTGATTGGATCATCCTGTTGCCCAGATACGAATCACTCCGTCTCCGCCGACTCCGCCGGTACCGCCGTTGTTGTTGCCGCCAGAAGTTGACGAGTGTCCGGAGCCACCTCCACCACCACCACCCATGAAACCAGCGCCGCCAGCAACCGCGTTGCCTGAAGTTCCGTTTGCGCCACCACCGCCGCCACCACCAGAACCCCAGTTAGTCGAGTGAGAGGTCGCAGCGCCTCCGTTTGCTGCTCCGCCAGCTCCTTCGCCACCATACAATCCGCCAGAGTTTCCAGCCGATCCAGTGCCAAGAGACGCGGCACTACTTGAACCTGCGCCGCCGCACCCGCCACCGCCGGCTAACGCGGCAGTAGGTTGCGTTGATGCGCCTGAAGATACTCCGATAGTTCCGTCTCCACCGCCTTGCGTTGTGGCTCCAGCACCAGCCGAACCGCCCGCGGCGTTCGTGCCGCCGCCGCCCGCACCGCCTGCGAGCGCTCGAATAATTTCGTCTCCTGAGCCGTTGTTGTCAACAACGAACGAAGGGTTTCCAGCAGCGCCAGGACTTCCGCTGCTGCCTGCTGTGCCACCACCGCCTGAACCCGTGCCACCCGCCCCAACCGTGTAAGATAGCGGGCCGGTTAAATTTGCGACAGCAAACATAACGCGAGCGTAGCCACCACCGCCACCACCACCACCACCGAACGCAGCAGTTGCCGTGACAAAGGATCGGCCGCCTCCGCCTTGACCGCCGCCGCCTATGGCTTCGATCATCAACTGTGTCGCTGAACTAGGAATAGCGTAGCTGCCGGTTCCACTCGTGAAAACGTCCAACTGAAAAAATGCTCCGCCAGCGACTGGTACCGTTGTCCAATCTCTCCGTAGGTGTCCACCATCTTCTTTGTTAACCGTGGTAACGATCATGCGTCTGTCATGCCTAGCAGTTGGACGGTTACGCCGGAACCATCTGCTAAGCCGAAGATGGCATCGTTCGTGTCAGTAAGAACCCATGGATATTTCGGTTCCAAAAGCAATGACTCGTTGGTGACGAGAGTCACTTTGTACATCTGGTTGGTCGTAGCTACAGTGCCCAGCGAACCTCCCGAATCAGGCACGTTGTTCAATGTCACGACTCTAGACGACGCGTTCGAATTGTGCAGTTGAATGCACCCGACATACGTCTTTGTCGAAGAGGGATTGGCGTAGATGGAAGCAGAAGCGCCAGTCGCAACCGACGCAATGTCCATCAGCTTGTTGAATTGAAGTGCCATGGCTTAAGTAGCGAACAGCCAGAGAAAACGAGGGTCGTTGCCGGCCACGCCCTGGAAACCTTGATTTCCCTGGAATCCTTGAAAGCCTTGCGTTCCCGTTGCGCCTTGAACTCCTTGAGGACCTTGGAAACCCTGATTTCCTTGCGATCCTTGGGAACCTTGAGAACCCTGCGATCCCGCAGGTCCAGCGAACGCGAATGTGAAACAGACCTCGTCATTCAGCGAGAACGTTGTACCGGAATCGTCCTGGTACGTGACAGCGAATTTGCGATAGCCGGTCGCCGACACCACGCTTCCTGTGAAGATGAATGTTGCAAACGTGTTGACGTCTGCCTTCTTGTAGACCTTTATCGTGCCGCGGTTGGTAGACGATCCGAAGTTGTCCAACGAATCCAACCATCCTGTGACGTCAACCAACGACTCGTTGAGCAAGTCAACATAAAGGAACGTAACAGAAGCATAGGTCGCGTTGTTGAACTTCAGGAAGCCATCGCCAGGATCAGAGTCGGCTGTGTTGGTGTTGAAGAAGAAAATCTGCGTGTCGCCGCCGGCACTAGAATCACCGGACGAACCTTGGAATCCTTGCGAGCCTTGAGAACCCGTCGAGCCCTGGTTGCCTATAGACCCTTGGAATCCTTGCGAGCCTTGAGCTCCTTGATTTCCTTGAGCGCCCGTGCTTCCCGCCGCTCCTTGCGCACCAGTCAATCCCTGGAAACCCTGGCGGCCCTGGAAACCTTGTGCGCCTTGTGCGCCGTCGTTGCCGGGCGCTCCGGTCAATCCTTGAACACCTTGGTTTCCTTGGTTGCCAGTGTATGTCCACGTGAACGCAATGTCATTACCAGCAGTGAACGTCGTGCCTGAAGAATGCTGGAACGTGACGGCAATCTTTCGATAACCCGTCGCCGTTGTGACGCTTCCAGTGACGATGAACGTAATGAAGACGTTTGCATCTGCGCTCTTGAACAACTTGAGCACGCCGCGGTTCGTCGACGAGCCAAAGTCGTCGATAGCATCCAACCACGTTGTGATGTCGACGCCACCTTTGTTGAACGTGCTCGCAAAAATCTGGGTGACAGAAGCGTAGGTCGCGTTGTTGAAACGGACCTTGCCGCTACCCGGGTCTGCGTCGCTCGTTCCGGTGTCCCATGTGTAGATTTGTGTGTCGCCGCCAGAACCTTCGCTGCCCTGCGCACCTGTAGAACCCTGATTTCCTTGGAAACCCTGAGAGCCCGTAGTTCCAGTTGAGCCTTGGAATCCCTGATTACCCTGCGAACCTTGGAATCCTTGGAATCCCTGCGCGCCATCGGGAGGACCTTGGAATCCTTGGAATCCCTGACTGCCTTGTGATCCTTGTGCTCCCGCAGTTCCGGCTGAGCCTTGACTACCTTGCGATCCAGTCGACCCGGTCGCACCTTGAAAACCTTGAAAGCCTTGCGCTCCAGTTGATCCCGCCGCTCCTTGAAGTCCTTGGAAACCTTGGCGACCTTGGAATCCTTGCGAGCCTTGAGCACCCGCTGCGCCTTGCGAACCCTGAAATCCCTGCGCGCCATCAGGAGGACCTTGGAATCCTTGAAAACCCTGTGCACCTTGAGAGCCAGTTGAACCTTGAAATCCCTGCGAACCCGTCGTTCCTGTCACGCCTTGGAAACCTTGACGACCTTGGAATCCCTGCGCACCTTGCGATCCCGTGGTTCCAGTTGAGCCTTGGAAACCTTGGTTGCCCTGCGCTCCGCTGATGCCATAAGTGAAGATCGCGACTCCCGTGAAAACAGGAGACGGCGCTGCTGAGAAGACCGTGCAAGTTAGCGTGACGGTCGAATTGATGTTGTCGAACGAAACGTTAGTGATGCTGTAGACAACGTGTGTCGAAGAGTTCGTCTCGAGATAGATGACAAAGTGAGACGGTGCCAATCCCGAAAACCAACTCGAAGCGTTCTGACCCGCAAGGTTCGTTTGATTTGCGACAATGGCTGTTGCGAGTTGAGGGCTCGCATTGTTCAATCGGAAAGTTCCAGTCGTTGGATTTCCAGTCGTCAGCGACGAATAGGTGTAGCGCTGCGACGGCCCGCCTGCTGTTCCTGTCGGCCCTTGAAAACCCTGAAATCCTTGAAAACCCTGAGCGCCCTGATTCGCGTCCGCGTAATCTTTGTTGACTGCGTCTTTGCCATCAACCGGTGCACTCAAACCAGCCAACCGCTGGTTTTCGAGCGTATTGCCTCTTTGAATGATCGGAACCATTAGATGGCAATGAAGGAGACAGTTGCACTGAGGGAACTGTCGGCGCTAGCAATGAGATAGATCGAATCCCCAGCGGAAAGAAGGATTTTTTCAGTCGAAAGGAACAGGCTGTCGTACGCTCTCATCGTCCGGCTTTTGATGATTGTGGTCGTCGGACTTGCAGCGTTTCCCTGTTTGATGACGTGAACATCCACCGTTCGCTCGGCATTTACATAGTTGCAAACCATAATGTTCACAACCGCGTAGTTCAACCCCGCCGGGACGGTCAGAAGCGTTGTTCCCGCTGCTGCGATCAGGTTCTGTAAGATCATGAGCTGAGGTCACGGTTCCAGGTGTATTGGAAATTGACGGTGAGGTAGTTCAACTTGATCTTCGTCTGAGCCTCGTCGAAAACGAACACGTAGCCGTTGTACTTCGAAGCGTTGATGCGGTTGATGACCTGCGTGTCCGGGTCCATGCCGCCGATGCCGATGGTGCGCCAATTTGTACCGTTCGCCATGTTCGTCTGGAACGTGGCTTGCTTGATGCGCGTGAATCCACCGGGAGTGTACGACTGCAGCGTGAGAGGAAGTTCGACGTGACGGGCGGTCGATCGATCGACAGACGTTCCGATGGTAGCAGGAGCGTCGGTTGCTTCTGAGATGAACGCAGATGCCCCAGTGACGTCTTGAATACCACCACCGATCAGGAACGCTGGGTCGCTTTGCGTGACGTCCACAACCGGCGTTGATGCCGTTGCGCTGTTCAGCACGTCGACCAACCAGTTGACGACCTGCGTCGTCGACGTTTCGATCTTGATCGTGATTGGGATCGTGAGCGTTGGTCCAGCTCCGATAGCATTGCCATTGAAGTAGACAATGTTCGAGGTCGTGGCAACGGTTGAATCGCTCTCAACGAATGAGAATTTTCCAGCGCCCGGAAAGCTGCTCGAACTGTATGTGACAACAGACAGTTCCGTCGTGTCTCGATAGACGTGAATCTCGGTTTTAACACGACCGCCTGTTCCGCGATCGCCAACAACAGGAGCTGTACCTTCGCGCCGCATCGCCGGCCGAGGATTCGTCAACACGACGAAGTAGGTCGGCAACGCTGGATTTTGACGGATAGCGTAGATCGTGTAGAACGCAACAGCGCCTCGAGTCGTGTCTGGATCGGACCCGTTGAGAACCACCCGGTAGCGTCCATTTCCGCTGAACAAGGTGGGATCACTCAGGTCGAAGATGTCTGTTGGAAGGACGGTGAATGTCGACGCCGTTGCGCCTTCGATTGCCTCCCACTCGTCTCCAACCTCATTGAATTTCTCCCACTGATATGTCGGCGTGACGTAATTCTGCTGGACTGCCGTGAGCAGAATGGACACCGGGTTGGACGAGGTCGGCGTGAAGTCGGTCTTCCAGTTGTCCCACGGAGATTCGCCGATGTATGGGATGGCGTTTGGAAATTGAGTTTGAGGATCGACGCCGTTCCAACCAGGAGTTAGTCCACCTTGGCGCTGAACTTGTGCCGACGGCGGTGCAACCAACGGCTGCATCATGTCGATCGCATTCTCGATCTCACCAAACCACTGACCGGTCGATCCGTTGCCGGACCTGAAATAGAGAGTCGGGATTCCGCTGATCGTTGAGATTGGGGCGGCTGGTGAACACGTGACTTGGCGCGAGTTAGTGAACGCCGTGATGCGCGTGTATTGCGTCGAGATTTTGATGACCGAGCCAATGTCGGCGGCGGTGAACACGTATTCGCCTGTCTGAGCGCTGCCCGAATATGATAGCTCACCAGCCGTAGTCAAATTCATGTTCGCACCGACGCTGACCGCAGGTGGAATGTAGCTTCCGGTCGTGGCAACGGCAAGCTTTGCCGGAAGATTGCGGGGGTTCGTGAACGGATTTCTATCCGCTCGAGCGTAGAGTTTGATCGGCGAACCGGCTCCATTGCCCCAACGGTTGACATAACCGAATTGAGGCCCGAGGTAATTCGAACCAGGAGCATACGGCTCGTTGCACAATTGGCTCCGGTCGTACGGCCGAGCGAGACCGTTGACGTCGACCACACAGAGACCGTAGAGTTGGATTTGCTCCGTGCCGGTCGTGGTCGTTGCAGGCAGAACTGGCCAACCGGTCACCGTCGGAGACTTTCCATTCGGCGTAGCCGGAGACAGCTTGATGGACAGTTGGTAGGAAACCTGCAACCATTGTCCAGGAGATAGGAAGATGATGTCAGGAAGCACCACCCGGCTGAACAGCGTGGTCGCCTTTGGAGAATCTTTGAAACCCAACTCAGCGATTTGAACCGGACTCGACTCGAGATAGAAGTCGAAGGTCCTGAACATCGTCACTGTGTCACCATCAATTTCGGTACCGCACATGCCGTCACCGACCTGGTACCGCATGTTCATCGAGTATGGCGTGACGAGCGCCGTCTGATCGACGTTGTAGACATCGAACGCAGCCGAAGAAACCGTCTGAGAAACATCGACCGTTACTGTGGTCGTGTTGGTGTAGGCGGTGACTCTCGCAGACTTGTTGGTGCCGGGCCAGTAGATGAGCTTTCCGACTATGGAAGGAGAGAAAGAGTAAGAGCCAGCAGTGATGGAAACGGTCGTTGTTGCTTGAGACGCATTCGACGCCGTGGTGACTTTGGTAGGCGTCGTTCCTGTTCCCGCTACGCAAAACTGAAAGGCCTGCGCCCACGGCATGAAGGCGATCTTGTCCAGACCTGAGTCCAAAATCAAGTTGGGTAACCATTTGTCGTGCTGAAAGTCCACGGACCCGTCGGCATTCATCACGCGGCACTTGTACCGGCCGCGAGCCGACGTAACAAACTCTTTGTGAAAGACGGAGGCGGGCATGTTGCCCCTAAATACGCAGGTCAAGCAGAGTGTAGTTAGCGTCATGGGCACCATCCACGAAACCAATCGTCGTCGCGCATCGGCTCTGGCAAGCCAAATGTGACCTAGCGCTTTACCCGCCGCCATGCAACCACCCGATCAAGAAGAACGGCTGAACGCTCCGCCACCTTACCGGCCGAGCATCGATAGGATTTTCCTTGACAAACTAAGCGAGTCCGATCGCTACCTGGTCACGAAACTGGATTCCGTGGACCAGCGTATTGAGTGGTTAATCGTGGTCGCTCTCTCGAGCCACAACCGAGGCATCGACCTAGCGTCTTCTGTCAGAAAGTTAGAGGAACGTGTCGCCAGATTGGAACAGGCGAACGACCCAGAAGACAAAAGTATGCTCAAGTGGATTCGAGAGAATGTCATGGCTCCTGCTAAGATGGTCGGTTGGTTGATCGCCACCGGGATTGGAGCCCTGATCGTTGTTCTTCTAGAAAAATACTTTGGCAGCAAGTGAATTCACTCACCGACTACGTCAATCGGCTTCTCCGTCCTTCCAGAATCCTACTGGTTGAGGACGACGAAGCAGTTTGCGCTGTCATAGAGTCGCTAGCCAAGAAGTTCAACTGCGAGATGATGACCGTCCATACGGCGAAGGACGCGCTGAGAGAATCTCTCGAAACCAAGTACGATCTCGTCCTGCTCGATTACCAGTTGCCGGACGGCAACGGTGTTGAAGTGTTTAAGACAATCCGGGCCAAGTCATGTGACGTGCCGGTTTGTATCGTGACAGGCTTTCTATCCGAACACCTGATCGATCAAGTGAAGGATATTGGATTCGCAGTCTTCGTGCAGAAGCCGAAGGACTTGACGATGAAGAATCTGATCAACATCTTCATGACGTTCGGCATCAAGCCGAACCCGGCTGCAGAAGCCGGATGAACCTAGCCGAACATGTCGTAGATGTTTTGCTTGAAGCCGTGCCGTCGTCACTTCGAGTGAACCTAAGGTTTGCGCTTGATGGCCACGACGACGAGTTGGTTCTGCCCGGACTTGTGTCTGTTGAGAGCGCTCCGAAAAATACCTACGGTGGAGCATGGCGTTTGACGGTCTTCGACGCAAAGAAAACCATGGGTTTACTCCACATCAACTTCGAGTTGGATGGACAACCAACTCTAGAGAAGGTTCAACAGGTGCTTGGGCCAGACCATGACGCGTACGAATACTTGCTCGGAGACATCAACGATTGGCTCGAATCGTCTTCCGGAGAATTTGCCACTGACTTCTCCGTGGAAGGCGTGTCCGCCCCACCCGCTTGACCAATCAGGTGGGACCCCTTTGAGGGTCAAGTCTCGAGGTGCTTACTCATAAGTGTCAGCGCGGAGAATCGAAAAAGAAAACGGTGGACGCGAGGGAGGAGTTCGGGTTTGCTAGTTGTTTCCTAAGCTGGGCAGGACCGCTTCACTGTCCCGTTCAACGCCTTGCGGCGAAGACCCATGTTGCTTTTTCCATCCCCACAGAACCGCTGCTCAAGCCCCTAAAGCGGGGCTCTCATAACGATTGCCGAACTACCAGAGCAGTCTCCGTCGAGACGGGAAGCAGTAGTTCATTGGCTCAGCAAAAAGGCTGACTCCGTCGAGTCAACACTCTCGGCCACCGGAAAAACGCCCCATTAGGCTTCTACGACCTCTCAGCCGCTTCCGCAGAACCAGGCGTTTGTTCAAGAGAACGCTGTTCAGAATCGCCAGATTTCAACGTCAGGTTTGTTCCCCTGAGAGCAGCAATGCCGGACTCCCGGGCCAAATCTTGCAGCGTAAACAGGTAATTCTTCGCCAATTCGTAAGGGTCTGCGCTCATGAATCCGTACATCGGCGAGTACGACCGCCGATCCGAGTACAGCTCAAGGGAGAAGGCGAGACCGTTGTGGTAGCTGCCGAGCGAGTCAGATTGTCCACGAGCAAACACCCTGACGTTGCGAGCGTCGTAAACGAACGACTCGATTCTTGCGTCGTTGTCCCTGATGATAACGCCGTCTCCTCTCACGAAGATGGCAATTCCTTTGCCCATTTCACCGCAGGAAAAACCCATCTTGCGAAGGATTTTCAGCGTAACCCACCAAACACTGGACGTGTCATCGGCAGGTTCCTTTGGTGCCAGTGCAAGCAATGAATTTCTGTTTACGAGTTCCAATTCCATACGTAAGGTGAGAACAATGAAGCCTGCGAATCTAGTGGATCAAATGCTGGAGACCGACAGTGAGCCTGCGCGTGAGCCAACTCCTAGTTTGACGGTTCCAGACGCTGGCATGTCTCGGTATCCGAAGGATGAAGAGGCCACTCGCAACGCTGTCGAGAAAGTCGGGGATGGACAACAGCCGGATGAATTTTTCGTGTCGATCGGCGACGAGTTCTACGAGGACGAACCTGAACAATCCGGCGAGAGCTACAGCATCGGCCAGTTTGCCGATCCGAAGGAAGCCGAGAAGATGTTCAACAACGTCGAGCTGAACGGCGCAGAAGGACCGCGCTGGGTTTCAGTCGAGAATCGTCTCAAAGGCCTGATCAAGCAACGCTACCTGAAGAAGGTGGTGAGCTATCAGGAGGAGACACGGGACTAGTAGGAGCAGTGCCGGACGAGAACTGAGTCGGGTGTTCCTGATCGGCGCCGTCGTAGTTGGCGCTGACCAATTCGCGCAGCGAGAAGGCAACGAACGGGCCTTTGAACTGACGAAGGTCTTCTCTCGATTGAACTAGTTCGGCTTGCTTGGCAGTCAAGACGAGAATCCGTTTACCAGATCGAAACTCTTCGACAAACGCAGCGGCACGCTCAGGTTTGAACGCCGTTGCGCCTGACTCACCGAGTAACTGCTTGATGAGCGTCATAGCACGATCCAGTCTACTCCTAATCTTTCCATCGTGTCTAAGAGTTTGGAGGCTTCGGCTGAGAATTCAGCGACGTCGACTTCAACCATCTGCAGCGTGCCGACTTCGATGGTAGCGCCATCGTCGACGTTGAGATAATCTCTCAAGCCGCGCGACAGACCGACATCTTGAGCTTTGATTGCTTTGTAGATTTTCGGGCCGTTGCTGCCTGGATTTCCAACTTGAGCGGCATCGACAGGCGCTTCGCTCAACATCTGATCCACGATTGTCTTGGCGTTGTTCATGAGAATCCGGTTACGTCTGTGATGACCTTGGCAAATTCAGGACGCGCGCAAACTTTTGCCGCGGCATTTTTCAATGCCTGAGCGAGGTTGAATCGGTCGCTGGTCTCAGCGTTGGGCGTCATCACGATGTCGATACCTTCGAGTTCAGTACCGTCAAGGCTGATGCTAACAGTCATGATGCGACCGCGTCGTGAAAGCTGGCGCGAGCGTCGGCCCTTATTGGCATCGCCCTCGGGTCCTTCTTCGTTGAGAAGCTTGTTAACTGTGTCAGAAGGTTTCATGGGTGTCCCGGCCTTGGCGGCCAAACTGGTTGAGCTTTCTGTTGTTGCAGCGGAGTTCTGCCTTCTCCGTATCCTAGCATGAAGCAAGCGAGCCGAGCGTACCGTCTTGCTTCTTCCGGGTTCTTGACTAAGTCGTTGGCTTTATCGATGCAGAGTGTCCAACACTCCTCCTTCATGCGAGCGTCGTACTCGGGCGAGTCTGGGTCTAAGTCTTCTGGTGCTACGTCGCCGAGGTATTGTTCGACCTCGTCCTTGATTCTTTTGACGATTGGATTTTCTCCACGCTCGGTGATCGAATCTTCGCTCAGCAGTTGCTCAACCACGCCGCTTGGCGTGAGGTCAGGAAGTACTTTGAAGAAGTCGAAATCAGAGCCGTCTTTTCCGTCAGAAACAGGTAGCTCAACGATTTCGCCGGGCTTCACGTCGCGAGGATGGCATTCACGCTCGCCTTCCCTAGTCTTGACCACAACGTGGTCATAACGGTCAAGAAGGTCTTTGTGCCGGATCATCCGCATAGTTTACCTACAGACTAACAGAACACGGCATTTTGTAAACAGATTCTTCCCAGCAATGGAAAATGTAGCCCAGTCCGAGGAGTGGAAACGACTAGGGCTATCACTAGAAGCGTTTCAGGGAACCAATGTCCATGATTCGGCCACGTGGACCATCAAGGTGCGGCGATCTGGAGTTTCCAATGGTCTGATTCAGTTTACTATCCGGACGCGTCTGGACTATGGTCAACTAGACCCGTATGATGCTTTCCTAGGCTTGTGCGAGACGTTCGCCGGTCTTCCAGGAGATTATTACAGTTGGATCAGTCTCGCCGGCCTGCCTGACACCGAGTCGTACCGCTACCGCTTTCAGGAACTCCAACGCCAAAAACAAGGAACGATCGATGTCCTCGGCCCAGATGTTATTTCGAGAATTGCCAATTTACGTCCCACCGGGGAACAGAAGCGTGTTCTACCGGCCGGTCCAGCAAGCTTACGGGCGGTCAACCTACATCCAAATCCCGGAATGCCGATGCAAACCCCATGAGCGACGAGGTCCCGAGGGAGGAGTCTGTGCCTGCACCGGAGCCATCCCCAGAATCGACCCCAAAACCGGCTGGAAAACTTAGGGCGGTCAATGGCGGAGTTGGAATGCCCGGAGCTGTGCTGCTCGATCTTTTCGGCAGCTACGTTTGGGACGCCTTCGGTGACCTTCCATACCACGTCGGGTCATCGCTAGAAATTGAGAAAGGAACCACTGAGTGGGCTGGAGCGCGTCTGAACAAAAACCAATGGAGAGACGTTGATGTTCGATTGATCATGAGCGACGAAGAGTGGGAGAAGCAAGGATTCGGCGACCCAAGGGACACGCATCGAAACGCCAAGTGGGTTGCTATCACGCTGGCATGGACGGCTTTTGGCCGCCAACTTACGGGATTGCCCATTGATTTTCAGATTCAACAACAGACCGAAGCGAATAAGGAAGAAGGCCTCCGGTCGGCAATCGGCCTCGTTCCTCATCGTTTCAAAAAATACACACAATGAACAAAGTCCTTACCTCGAAAGACATCAAGTCAACGTCTCCCATTCTGTCGTGCAGCGCAGCGGTCTTCAAGCTCGGCGGCCGAGATTTTTCAGCCCGGTCGTCGGCGTTCGAATCGATGTATGAGGTCGAGAAGTTCGTGAACGAACACGCCGGTTTTCTGGTGATCTTCGACCAGCCGAATCTCTTCGTGCCTGACGTTCCAACAAGCGATCGTGACAAGGTTGTCCTCCGCTATGTGATCTTGCCGAACTTCCACGACTTGATCAGCAGAATGTATCAAGCCACGATAGACGTCGGACTTGCCGGCGATCTGAGAAAAGACCTCGACACTTATTTTGGAAAGTGAGTCCGTATCAGAAAGCTATTGCCGCCGTCGTTCTCAACACGGCATTTTCCGTTGAGGAGCAGGACTACTATTGCGGCCAGCGAAATAGCGGCTGCAAGTGTCCGGTCGCTTTAGCCATCCGCCGGACTTTGGACACAAGTTCAACCGTGTCAGTCTGTGCTGCCACAATCCGAATCGACTCCGTTTGGTTTGTGACACCGAAGGAGGTCGACGCCTACATTAAGGCGTACGACAGACGAGAACCGAATTGTTTTCTGCTCGATTTCAGAATCAAAGAAGTGGCTTAAGCGTTCGCCCAGTCGAGGACGATCTTGGCCGCGGTCAAGAGACTCTCAGGTGGAATCTTCAAAGGATCGGCGTCGGCAAATTGGCCGAACGTGTCTTGCAGCTCGTCAGGAAGATTGATGGTGCCGCCGGTTTCATCGGTCATGCTGGCTCCCCAGAAACCGTCTGCCGTGCCGATGTCGAGAGTACCTAGCTTGTTCGGGCAGCTCAGGTAGCCGGGATATTCGTAGGAACACTTGACGCCATTCTCATTAAAGAATCTCTCACACTCGAGACCGAGCTGTTGAAGCGCGTTGTTCTCGTCTTCACTGAGAAGGGTTTCGACCACGTCGGATGGCGCGATAGTTTCACCTGTTGCGCGGTCGATGTCGAGTGTCCGCATGTTGCCGGACAACTTCAGCGTCTTGCGTTCAGGAGCTGGAGCCGATAGTAAATCCCAAATCTCGTTGGCATCGGTATTGATTGAACCGTCGACTTCATCCCGAGAAGCGTCAAGATGCTGTAGCAGACCTTTCATCAACCGTTGGCGCTCGGATTGAACTCCACGATCAAAATTCAGATGAGACAAGATGGCGTTCGCAAGGCGCCCAATCTCGACTTCCATTCCACTTTCTTGATCGCGAGTGCGGCCACCGAGTTCGTTGTAGTCACGAATCTCCTTGTTGACCCACATCCTGTCGATCTTGCCGGCCATCGTTAAGGAAGTTTGGCGATGAAGTCGGCAACGTCCCTGACAGGGATGAAATCGTTGCCGTACTCAAAGTCGGGCGCAACGGCCTTCACGAACTCAAACGTTCCGTCAGGATTGGCCATGACGTGGCAACTGATCTCTTCGCCGGTTTTGAGTTTGATTCCGATCTCGGCGACTTGCTCCGGTCCCATTACGTCGATGTGGGTAATGTCGCCAACACCAGTTCTGGCAAACGCGCCACGGAGTTCAGCAGTGAACGCCTCGATAGCGTCAGCTTCGCTCAGCATGTTTTCAACCATCTGCAGGGGCGTGATTTTCATTCTTCGATGAGACGGCTAACAACTTGCCTTGGAGTGGATTCTCGGCGTAAAGGACGGCTAGGGCGACTGAAGTTCGTGAAAAATTTTCCGGCACTCCGGTCGGCTTTTGCTTGTTGGATCGCCGACTGGATTTCCTCAACTCCAGCCGTTTCTTTATCCACAAAGAAGGTCAAGCTGTCAACGAAGTGCCGACCGGCAGTCGAGTCCAGATATTCCTTCGCCTTCAGCGGATCGCCACCGAGGACGTCGATCAGGTAGTTGTAGATGCCGAGCACCTGAGCGCGGGAGACGTTGCCCCAATTGGCAAGCGTGCCGTAAAATCCCCAGTCGGTGTTGATGTCGTCGGCGGTGAACTGTGCCATGTGATAAATATGAGCTCAGGTCTTGAGGCTCGTGACCCATACAACACAACCCAGCTGAGTTTGTAAACAAAAATTTACTTCACCAACTCCAGATTCTCGTGGTCGAGAATGATGCCGTACGCGCCTGGCAGTTTGCTGTCCATTGGGTTGTGACCCAACTCTGAGATGTTCACAGAATACCGTCCATCTTCGTAGGCGTCACGAATCACGCCGATCTTTCCGTTGCTGTCTCCTCGTTGGTTAGACTTCACTCTCGTGCCTGGAACAAGCTGAGTGAAACCCGACTCTTTGAACCAGACAATAGACGCCTGGCGAACGGCTTCTCTGAGGTAGGAAGATGTTCGATCCATCACTTCAACCAGAGCAGAGTCGGCATCCCATCCGTCGTGCTCGAGCTCTCGAGCGAGACGATAGCCGTCGTCGGTGGTGGAACCCTTGATCGCACCCGTTAGCTGGTCGATGACGCTGTCCCGCTCTTCAGTTTCTTGCTCGTAGTCAGTCGAGTCACCGTTTTGGTTTAACCACTCGATGACGTCAGGAAGCAGACGCTCAACGGCGGTCTTGATGATCGCTGAGTCGTTGACGGTGGGACGTTTCGTCAGTGTCGGCATACTTAGGTATGAACTAAGGGTTCGAGGTTGAATGACTTCAAGGCAGCAAGAGCTTCGTCCACCTTCTCGTTAGGAACAACGACCACGATAGTCTTGGTGGTTTGGGTTTTCTTCCACTCGATGAAGACCGTCTCGGTGTTGCGATCGCCATTGTACGGATCGGGACCTTTTCCCTGCCACGCGACGTAACCGCCGAAGTCGTTTTCGATGACGAATTCTCGGTCCGCTTTTCCTGGTTTCACGAACCACGATCCGTCTTCCTTTGCTCCCCACAATTCTGCCCAAAGATCGTCGTTGTAGTCCTCGAAATAAAAACTGTCTCCGAGCTCATTGATGAAACGACAAAATTCGATGGCTGTTGTGGGTGTGGACATAGGAATGTTTACTAAAGAACACGGTCAGGTCTCCGAGGCCGTGACAACAGGTTTCGATTTTTCCGAATCCCAATTCATCGCGAGACGCGATATTTGACCGACGTACTCAGCCGCTTTTTCCTTCGTCCACGCGTGAATAATCCAACTGCCGTCTCGGTATGCCCTCGTCGTCTTTTCCGCTGAGAAGAGAAGCTCGAGCATGTCTGCCAATTCCTTTGGTATGTTTTCGATCTCGATGTGGTAGACGCGTTTGCGACTACCGAGAACCATTGCGTGGGTCGGAATGTGGTTAAACACGACTCGGTACCACGGTCCGGTCCAGTAGCTGCCGTAGAGATTTTTCGTTTCGGTGAATTCGAGACCGTTGAAGTTGATGTCTTCGTCACACACCAGATTGTGCCAGAAATAATGATTGCTGAGATGGCCGTAGCCATTCATGCATGTCCGATGGGCGGTTCGCTTCATCGATTGGATGTGCTCCTGATTTCTCAGAGACTCCACTGTATTTTCCCACCCGCGCTGGCAGATGGGACAAATTTGGTTTCTCACGTCGGCCACGATCGTACCCGTGACCGACTTGTCGTCACCGCCAAAGTGTTCGTGCCATCGAACCCATAGCTGGTTGTATTGGTCAAACCCGCAGGCAGGAGAACCATCGTTCAGTCTGTCGGGCGTCACGGGCTTGAGGATTTCGTTTCCTTTGCTGCCACCGAAGTGGATCGTGCTCATGGGTTGGTCGGGTTTGGGATCGCGTGTGTAGAAGCATGGACCTTTGTCGCCAAAACACAGGTGGCAATCGCCATCGCCATTCGTATCATTTGGGCAAGGCATAGCGTCACCCAAACGCCTCAGCCAATAATGTAAACAAAAATTGGGGCCGACGTGTGGGTTTACACCACGAGGAGCATCAGATTGAACGCTTCCGCCGTCCACGGCGGACCCGATTACCCGTCGGCACTGACTAAAATACCACAGCAGAGAACGGAAATGGACCGCCTGCAATCCTGGTGGCTTCAGCGGCAACGTCCGGCGGTAACCCATCTTTGAGCAAAGCTTCGCGTAGCTGAACGAAGATGCTGTAGTGAAGCATCAGGTAACGGACCGCAATCGCCGCCTCGTTGTGGTCGTGCGCTGCTTGCATCCAGAGCACTAGAGACTTGTTGGCTTTTCCGATGTCCTTTAGCATCTCTCCCTTAAAATTGTTGTTTAGCATTTTCCTAACAATCGGGCGTCACGGTGAACGCGCAAGCATGTACCGCCCGTCTGGCTTTAACTCAAGCACAAAGTACCCGCAGTTTGGCGGATTCTTCTCGGCTTCAAATTGTTCGACAGTATAGTGCAGCCACCGCATCACGATGATTCGGCTCGTGTACCCGTGCGTCACCAGAATCAAGTTATCCGGATGGTCTGGTCGAGCAAAATCTCTGTGCAACGTCTCGAGAAAAGTGGATATACGATCGAACACGTCTGCGCCTGATTCTCCATCGGGAATCCGGTACCAAAAACGGGAAAAGGCATCGCGCTCTTTGTCGATGCGAATGGCTTCTTCAGGATCGCGCAAGTGTCCCCATTCCTGCTCTCGGATGCGTGGGTCTTCCTTCACCCACGCAGGAGGTTTTATGCCAAGCCGAGAGCGAAGCATGTGTTCGGCCGTTTCCCTGGTTCGTTTGAATGGAGAAACCCACATCGCAAACGGCTCGACACCAATCACGTCTGCGAACAACCTGTCACCGGCCCAGAATGCCTGTTCCTTTCCTTTGTCAGTCAGAGGGATCAGGTGGTCCTGAGTTTTGCCTCTCGTCTCTTTGTCGGCGTTGGACATCGACTCACCGTGGCGGATGATGACAATCCTTTTTGGCTTCATAGTTCTCCAGAACGTGTTCTAACCTGAGTGCAGAAAATCATCGGCTACATCACATGGGATTCCACGCCAACAGTTGGAACTGCCCACGGCGTCCACCGGCTTTCGTTTATCGACGTCCTCACGGGCACAAGCATGTCGTTTCCTCCTGAGGAAATCATCGTTCAACAGTTCATCATCGCCGGCAAGGTCGCTTCGCGGTTGATTGAATCATTGCCGATGTTTACACCACGCAAACCGAAGCCGGACGGGTCGCCGTGGAAAGCCAACATCAAAGACGAACCGGACATCACGATCCTCGGCACGCTTGCGAGATGGCCGATCCTCTCCGACCCGGCACCGGAAATGGAAGACAAACTCCTCTTGATTGCCCCGAAGCCGGGTGGAGTCGACAAAGTCTTTGAGGTAACAATCACCGGCCAATTTGCCGATGCTATCCTCAACCCTCAGGAAGGTCCACGTTCGTAGTCGGTCAAGTCTCTCCACTCGCGCATGCTGCTGATAGACGAGAGGTCGACTTCTGAGTAACGCCGTTCGATTGCGGCATCAGAGCCGACGTTGATGAAGACAGCGCCAGGTGCCGCTTGATCAACGAACTGAGTCCACGCTTTGGCGTCATAGGTTGCCGTGGTAGGGAAGGACGGAAGCTCGTGCGATTTGACTGCACGAAGGAATGGAACCGTAGCGCTGATCAACTCTGCTCGGCCGATCTCGCCATCATGCATGTTACGAGCAACGGCAATTCCACGGGCTCTTGCGTTCGGCCAACCGATCTGAAGACCCCGCGTCATCGTGCCGGTGCTGACAGCGCACCAAAACTCTGGCGGTTCGCCATGAACTTCAGCGATGTCGGCGGCAAATTTCACGATGCCGGCCGTCACCTCAGGCACGCCTTTCAGACCGAACGGCAAGTACTTTGCGCCGTGCTTAGCGGCCCACTTTCTGGCATAGCTGTTTAGCATCGGCATCGCTGCAGTCCGGATGAACCGAAGGTCGGCGCCATAAGCCTTGCAAACCGCCTGGTGCTTCGAGACTTCGCCGCTAGCAGGGACGAAGAAGACGGTCTTCTTCCCGTACATCTGCGCAAGGACGCAGATGGCTTCTGCCGCGTGGCCGACTCGAGGAGCGCAGTAAACCAGCGTGTCTTCCGGCGTGGTGGCAATCAGCTTCTCGGCCGCGTAGGCTTTGAAACCTGCCGGGGCTTTGTCACACCTCACAACGTTCAACGGACGATCATCAGTGCCAAACCGTTCAAGCAGAGATGCCGCGTCAGGCATCCGACTTTTGAAGTTCGTGCCATAAAGTTTTAGGTAGAAGTCACGCGCACCTTGAGCGTTCAGGGGAGTTGGAATATCTCGGTTGCTGGGATCGGCTGTGATCGTGAATTGAGGCTTCATTCAGTCTTTGTTTGGATCGTGGCGTGAGGAAAGGCAGGTGTTATTTTCTGGAGAATGTTGACAGCTTTTTTGCCATCTGTTTCGCCACCTTTGAGTTCCTCGATGTGAACGTAGTCGGTCTTCGTGTTGAGCTTGTTGAATCCGAATTCCAACATGAGCAAGTGAACGGCGGCAAGCGATGGAAGTGGGCGATCCACGCTTCTCACATCTTCAATCGAAACCGAGATGTGCCGAACCCAGTCGATTGGATGGTTTTGGCGTTCGATAGAAAACGTCACCATGTAACCCATCGGAATCATGATCGTCCTGTTAGGATCATCACCGACAGGCTTGAGCCGACCGTGTTTGTCGTTGACGCGAGCAATCATCTCCTCTAGACCGATAGGATTTTCGTACGCGTAACGAATGACCTTTCCTATGGCCTCTCTGACGGAATTGTCGATGACTATTGGTCGCATAGGCGTTTCAGTTTTTCAGGTGCTTCCGGCTGTTGAACAAGAACGGTAACCGTGACCAGCCTGCATGTCCGGGCGTAGTCTTTGTGGCGGTATTTTGAATCTGTCTTGGTTAAAGCGTCGAACGCATCTCCTTCCTTGCTACGGATGGTGGACGGCAGCAACTTACCTTTCGGCGTGGTGTAGGCAAAATAGGTGCTCATATTCCGGCTCCCATGTTGTCGATAGCAGTTTGAGTTAAACGTTCTTGCCGACTCGGCAAGTTGAAGAGATATTGGGCCAACAGTCCAGGATTATGTTCGTTGCCGTTACCCTTCACCCGATAGATGGAGCTAGGCCATAATTTGCCTTGCTTCACCTTGTCCTGGAGCTCGTCCAAAGAGGAACACTCACAGACAACCAGGCAATTACTCAGCGCGCGTCTGGGTTGACCGAATTTGTCGTAGAGCTGTTTTCTATCGACAGGCATCACCGTTTTTCGGTCGTGGTAGTGATGACGCCGATGAGCGTGTTCATCTCCTCTGCTTCCTTCAACTTAGCATCGCGCTTGTTCTTGATCGACGTGCAGTCAACAGGCAGGCGGTAGCGCTTGAAGAATTGTTTGACCCGCTGGACATTAGCGGCCATCTTGGCAGGTTCCTGCGCTTCACGAAGAGAACCGGGCTTGTCTGAAATCGGCCAAGAGATTGTGAACAAGAGTTTGTTGTCGTCCGCCTGAATGGTCACGCTCAACGAGTCGAGCTCTGAATTGATGATTCCGTGGTTTCCTTCGAGGCCGAAACATTCGCCAAGACTCCATGATTGCACCGGATGACGGAATTCACCAGAGACGCAGATGTGGTTCACGCTGTCGATCTCAACCTTGCATCCCATTTTTCCAACCTTCTTGAAGCCAAGATGGATGCGCTCAGAACGAGCTTCGTCTTCGAGCGCTAGAATTCGAGCGCTGCGAAAGGTGATCTCTCGACGCAATCGTAGTTGTTCGCGATAGGGTGTCTCTTTGGTTTTCATGGCTGGAGCCGTTTGCGGATGTTCTCGATCTCTGGGTGAATGGCTTTAGCGTGGGTGATCTGTTCGAGGATCAACGGCCAACGACCGCGGTAGTCTTCGATCACGCTATCGTAGACACCGTGCTTGTCAGTGAAGTCCAGCACGTATTCGGTCTTGAACGGAACGCCGATGTACTCTTGCCCGCTCCTCCACGTTGGGTCGATAACGTAGCCGTTAAGATCGATGCACCACGCGTGAAGGACTGGAATGACAGCACCTAGCGCGTAGCCTTCGCAGTAGATGGCGTCGTGCATCATGGCGTAGTTGAGAGCGTTCTTGAAACATTCCTTCAGCTTGCCAAACTTTGGGAATGATTGGTTCACGGTTCGGCAGTGCAAGCCGTGATCTAGAATGAACTGGCACGAGCTGTGGCCGTTATTGCACAGCTTCTGCATCTCTGCATTGATGCGCAGGTAACCGGCAACGCTGGCGTCGGTCTGAAGTTGCATCGGATACTCTTTCACGACACGAGCTCCGTGTATTGCTTGGCGAACAGCGGGTCCATCGTATCCTTGTCAAGCGACCCGTTTTTGTCTGGTACAACGAGTCGAAGGACTGGACGGTCACACTCGGTCGCTTCGACGAAGCATGTTGGCATCGTAGCAATGTCGGCGTAGACGACGCCGGGAACGTATGGTTGGCCGATGTTTTCCGTAGCGGCGATCCGATACTTCGAAGCGATGTGGTGGAGAATGCCCATCGCATTTCGCTGGCCGATGTTGATGACGATCTGAACATCGGGAAAACCGAAGGTCTGCTTGAGACCATGCGTGTGAATGTTCACCAATCCAGGAGCGGGACCGCCGTCGATGACAAGATCAATCCAAAACCCGTATCTGGCCACCTGCTCCTCCTGCCATTGACGGACCTGAGCCAGACGCTCTTCGAACGTACCGGGCAAATTGCACATCGCGCACTCGGTTTTCGGTTGAGGAAGATCGGATTTCATTTGAGGAATTTCTTCAGCCACTTAGGCTCGTCGTTGGAGTTGATGGGTTTCGAGATGCGTAAAACTTCGGCGTTTGTCGGGTGATCTTGGCGATAGTACCGGTGGGTTTTTCCGCCGTTCGGCCAGTGGACGTCGATGTAGCGGATGAACTTGGTGTCTTTAGATTTCCCGGCGTCTCGGTCAGAGGTGGTGCAGAGGATCGGATGCTGGCCATTTTCGAACTGACCGTTGTGGTAGTATTCGTAGAGAGCGGCGATTTCTTTGTCAGTAAGCAGGTAGACTATCTTGATGTTTTCTTCGGCGACTCTCATTCGTTATTTGCGGGGAGGACGTTCATGGATTGTTTTGAGCTCAGAAGGGACGCGGAGGACTGGAGCTACGTCTTCCAGCGTATGCCCACGGTATTTCCAGGTTGATTTACGGCGACCGTTGACGAGTGGAATCTTATCATACGTCCACGACTGGTCGAAAACGTAAACATGAAACACGGACATCTTATTTGCAATCTCCTCAATCGTAGCGCCGAAAGTCGTGCTCGCGGATTCTTTGTCCTCCCACGGAGTGATGAAGCCGCCGAGAGTAATGCTTTCGACCATGCCCATGCTCACCAGCTTTCCTGCCAAGTCAGCTGTGTTGAAATCATTCTTCAAGACCGGAGCTACGTGTGTAGGATACCCGTCGAAGTGGAGATAGCATCCTTGATAGATGCCGTCCTTGGTCTTGGCGATGATGGCGGCGTGCGTACTCACGCGATTTCAGCGGCTCGGTCGAGGCGTGACGCGATGAGGTTTAAGGCTTGATCCCGAAGCTTGTCGAAGATCATGACGCGCTTGCTACGCGCAGCGCTGGTTTCCAAGCAGTCAGCGTTAAGGCAAGCCGGAATCTTCTTTGTTGGCCACGCCTTTTGATGAAAATACCGGATGACGCTGTAGTCTAGGACGTTGAAAGGCCTAGCGGTCGGTTGCCACAGCAGGATTTCGATAGCGAGTTTAGTGTTCATTTGAAGAATTTGAACCACATGCCGGCGACGGTCGCGAAAGCGACGACAAGCATGAGAGTTAGTACGCCGACGATTGCCAGTGGATGCATGGTTATGAGGCAATGGCGGTTACTCGGCCGTAGATGGACGTCGTCCAGCCGTTAGTTTTTCCTTTGTTGTTGCCGATGAGAAAGCGATCGCCTTGAACTGCCTTGACGAGATGGAGGTATTGGAATCCGTTTACTTTGCAGAGAACCACGTCGCCCTTCTTGACTAATTCCAGCGCGACAGGTTCGACGGTGACCAATTGGCCGGACTCCACTTTGCCGGCCATTGAACCACCACGAGGACGGAACTGGACGGTCTTTCCAGCCTTAAGGTCGGCGATGTATGAAGTTGCCCAACTCATGGCTTGAATCCTTTTGGAACGTGGATGGTAACTCTCGACCCTCTGTAGTCGAACCAGAATTTGCCGCCGCAATTGATGAAATACCCAGCGCGGTTCTTGCGCAGACCAGCCACGTATGTCGTGAGAGACTTACGGTCTGGTTCCGGCAGAGCCGGAACGACGTCGAGTTTAAGTCGCGCGATCATTTGGTCACAACGGTCACTGGATAAACGGTCACCTCGGCATACGTTTCGCCGCCGACCTTAGCCGTGATGACAGTTGCAATGCCGTCCTCGTTGACATTGACGTTGACTTCGTAAGCAATGTTGTCAACTGCGTCGTCATGGAACTGGCTGTTGTGCTCCTCGGCAGATGTCTGAAGTTGCTCTCTAGCGTATGCAACAGCGTCTGTTTGCGCGCCTTGGAAGACGGTGTTTCTTGAACCTTTGAGCTCGGCGATTTCTTGGTCGCTGAGGTCTGAATAGTCGCCGTTGAGGTCGTCGACGAGAACGATCTGCCACAGTTCGGGTTTGGTTTTCATTCGGCGTGGGTAGCGGGTTTCATGGAGCGGACAAGGTCTTCACGATCGAACAGGGTCGGCGCAGCGTCGAGCTTGGCGAGAAGTTCTTCGTCCTTCAGAAGGATCGACCAGCCACAAGGCAGGCAGACAGCCATCCACGTCTGACCATCGCAGAAATCGACCTCGACAACGTCGCCGACCGACAACGACCGGCAGCGATTGCCGTCGTCCGCCCAGATCGCCTCACGTTCGTTCTGCCGAGTAGGGTCGTTGGAGACGCTGAAGAACTCTCTGGCGAAGGCGCCGGTGACCGCAACCTTTGCTACTGGGTTGATTCCGTCCATGAGGCTGAAGAAGTACCGCGCCGACGGCTGGAGCTTCACCACGCGGCTTGGAAGTTCGGCACGTGGACAACCGAAGAGACGCGCCCGGACTTCAGGCACCACTGCTGAACGAAGAGGAGCTGGAGAGTTCATGAGCCCATCCAACCCACTTTGGATGGAAATGTAAACAAAAAAGTGTTGAAAAAATGAGCATAAAAAAGCCGCCCTCCCCACACGGGAGGGCGGCCCATCTATCGTCGGCGGCTAACTTTCGAAGGATTTCCGCCGAATTGGTTAGGCTAGGGCCGCGCTGCGCTGCCGCATGCGGTGAAGCTTGACCAGGCCCAGCAAGAAGAAGCCAGCAGCCAAGCCATAGGTGCCGGGCTCAGGAACTGGCACGATGCCGACCGGTTGGTTGTTGATCCGAACACCGAACACACCATCATCGAAGTCCTGAAGGCCGGGGCTGATTTGCCCGCGGTCATCAATACCGAAGATGTAGTAGGTGAAGTTGATGTCGGAGGCCGTAAATGTCGTCCAGTGAAGGATGTCATCCATCGCATACTTCACTCCGTCCGTTGACGTGTCTTGATGCCAGAAAACCAAGTCGGTTGCCGCGTTAGCACCGATGCGCCACGTTAGCGTGGAGCCGGCGCCGTAGTTGGCGTAGAGGACCTGATTGCTTGCACCGAGAAGAGACGATTCTGACCCGATGTTGTTTGCATCCGAGCTGTCCTTTGCGAGGAAAACTACGTCGGCGAAGAAGCCGGCGCCAACCTGTAGGTCCGATGGGGAGGTCGGATCAAGGTTCGGGATGTTGTTGAATGTGAGGCCTGCGTAGTTGAACGTGTGAATCTGGCCGTCGAAGTCCGGCACCGGTTGAAAGGTACCGAGATTCAAAAGCGTACTGTTCACGAACGCCGCATCCGCCTTCATCGCCGAGAACGGCGCGATAGCGGTATTGGACGAGCTGTAGATCAACTGAGCATGGGCAGAACTGGCGCAAAGCGCCAGAACGAGACTAAGCAACTGCAGTGCGTTCTTTTTCATATATGGTGTGATTCCCCGTATCTCTACGGAAACTTAGAAGGCAGCGATGTCTGCTACCCATGGTGGCGCCATGTTGATCCTGATCTCGGTCAAGTTCACCGACGCCATGGAGCCGAAATACTTCGGCACGCCATTGACGACGATGAACACAGGTGACCCTGAGTCACCAGCTTGAACGACCACAGGCGCCGTAGATTTGTTGCTCGCGGTGGCGACCCAACCAGCGCCGCTTGCGAAGGCGTACTTCAACAGCGTTTTGCCGGCGATTGGACGCGTGAGACTGCCAAGACCGAATGCGACAACCTCGCGGCTCACGTACTTGTCGGCAGACTCGAGAGGAGCGATAGCGGCTGGCTTCACTCCGAGAATGTTGCGATCAAGCTGATAGCACTCGAAGTCGTCTTTCGTGAAGATGACCTTGCTGATGATCGCGACCTCGCCGCCGAAGGCGACCTTCAACCCGATGTAAGGAGCGAACGGAGCGTTGTTGTAGTGGTGAGCTGCAGCGATGACGTTCGGACGAACCAAAGCGCAGAGACGAATCTGACCACCCGGATTGATGATGCCGACTGAATCGTAGCTGTTCACCAGCGTGGTTCCACTCGTGATCAGAACCTCGGTTGGGGGTGGCTGAACGTACACGTCTGTCGTGTATGAAGGGAACGTAACCATGACGCCGTCTTTCACCACGGGCGGCGGGAAGACAGTCACGGTTTGCTTGACCGGGTCTGGAGTGACCAGGACTTTTGTTGACGTACCAGCTGTGGACGTGATACCGAAAAAGCTCGGGTTCAGTCCGCCGTTTGCAAGCAGTTCGTTAGCAGTTGTTGCGTTTTGAATAATCATGGTTATGGTGGGAGGACCTATCTACTAGGCATTAACCTCCGCCATTTTGCTGCGAACCTTGTTAGTCATTTTGCTCCGAAGCTTAATTTGCTTCGACCACAACCAGCATCGAATACGATCAGGAAAATTCACGGCTCTCAGCCAGAACCGGTAGAAAGGAGTGACATACTTCCATTCGCCGAGTGGGCGAGACGGGAGGTGGTTCAGCTTCTTGATGAGACGAAGCATGCGATCGTCATCACGTTCTCTCGACGAGCACAAGTTAGCCGCACAGAGTTCTGCGCCGTGCGCAAGCGACAACAACCAAAGGTGTTCGTATCCTGCGGGGCTGAGAATGTGGTCGATTGACCGCTCGCTCAAACAACCACTCATCTTCAAGATGGTTTGCTTGAGTGGGAACTTACGCGAAGAGAATAGGTCAGTGCCGATGATAGTCATGCGCGGTGCATCGGGTTTCTGCCATGCGTCCAACGTCTGCTCTGAGCAGCGGATCAGGACGTCGAGAGCCTCGAGAGAGGAGAAACCGACCACCGAATTGTTTGTGAGGAGACCAGAACTCCAGTCGTTCATCTTGAAGACTTCGCGGGCACAGGCTGCACGGTTTGCCTTAGGCACAGGCAGCTTGAAGTCCTGACGATTCCAAACCAGCACGTCGGAGTCGACCCAGTAGACCGCCTCGTAGAGTCCGGTCTTGAGGTGTGACCGAACAAGCTGAAGACGACAGATGTCCGAGCGGGTAACCTTGGTGAAAGGAGCGCGGCAGTATTGCTTCGCGAAGTCGAACAGTTCGTCACCGACGTAGAGGTACTTGTAACCGCGGATGAACGCCCACGTCTTCACGCTGCTCATGCACGCTTGAACCCAAGCTGCAGGGTTCGGACGGCTCGACTGGAGGACAAGGATTGGCTTCATGGGTTAATCTCGGTTGAGTGCTGAAAGCATCATCTTTTTCGCTTCTTCGAACTTGAGCTTACCAGCTTCCGTCTCACCCTTCTCGACCAGTTTAACGGCTTCGAGATGGACGCGAATGGCGAGAAGCGCTTTGTCGGCTCCCATCTCGTTCGCGATGATCGCAGCAGCGATGTCCCGGTCTTGGGGCGTCCAAGACGTCGAGTGCCCGAGTCGCACCAAGATGCGATCTGCAGACTTTACGGCTCTAGTTGGTAGAATGGCCATTGTTTTGTCCGTGTCGCATTAGCGCGGACGATTGACACCTGTTGTAGACTTTCGATCCATGCGAAATATCACAATGTCAAAAAACGATAAAGTAAACATCAAAATGTAAACAATTTTCGTTAAGAACTCGCTTCAGTTCATGCCGCTGACTGGTGCAACTTCAGCCGAAAGCCGATTGGGCCGCTGGTTTCTTGCCATGAAGCATAGCACGAAGGTCTACAATCCGCTCCTTGTGACGTTTTATTTTCGTGTGACACTCCGACTCTGCCGTCGCATACATGTCCATTTGTACCTCTCGCATCCACACGCGAAGGTCGTCGTTTTTGTAGACGAACTCGAGACGCGTAAAAGCTGGATTGTGAGGCTGTAGTTCGGCTCGTTCGACGTAGAGGTTGGTGAACCGACTCGGGATGCTGATGTCCACTGTCACGCGCTTGTTCTCTTCCTCTTCGCAGTCAGCGAGAATGATGCTGTAAGTCGCCGTGATGACGCGAGGTGAACTGAAGTCGATTGAGTTTTTGTCCTGCTTCTCGTGATGACCAAGACGAACTTTTTCGAGACTGATCGGTCCGCTCCCTCGGCTGTACGCGAACGCCAATCCCCTCGGCATTACAAACAGCCATCCATCTTCAATCGCCTTACGAATGGCGTAGTCAAGGTTCGTGCCACGAAATTTCTTGTTCAGAGTTTCGGCGGCGAGAAGCGTTTGGGCGAAAGCACCTGGCGCTGATTTGAAGACGATGGGTCTGGCTTTGGGTTTCTTGCTCATAGTGGTTTAGGCGACGATGTTAGTCTCCGTTTGCGTCGAAGGAAAGTTCAAGGATTCTGCCGCACCAACGGCACGCGTACCAGACGCTGCCTTTGTGACGCAGCCAAATCAGCCGGTTGATTCGACGAGAAAGGACGCGGCGTTTCGCAGTGGTTCTGACAGTGGTTTCTACTACCACGAACCTGGTAGGGCGATGATCAAGCTCGTAGTCGGGATGTTGTTTGACTCGGTTACGAATCGTGGAAACATTCGAACGAACGTCAACCAAGAGCTGCTTGATTGCAAGAAGGAGGCGGCGGTTGTTAAGATCGTGCTTGTGGTCGCTCATGCTAGTTTCCTCGGGTATTTGGCCAGCATTGCAGGCATGAGTTTGATATTAGCCGATGAATTGGCCGGATCATGCCACGCCATGAACTCTCGCACCTCCATGCAGTCGATGTCTGTTCGACCTTCAACTGACGCACGCGCGGCGATGACGTCCGGGCTGGATTCCGGGTAAGCGTCCACTCGTTTTGGTGCAAGAAATTTGTTGGCCATCGTGAGACCGCCGAGACAGAGCTTAGCGTTCTTGGCCGCCTTCTCTTCCCAGTCCGGCTTGCGATAGTCGATCTTCGTGTGACAGAAAAATGGGAAGTTGCGCCACAGATTCTCCAAGACCGTCTGCGGCGTGTAGTCGCCAAGATAGGATGGCAATGCCGTGTGACGGAACGGACACGCCGGACACTGGACTTTGCAGGGCTTATTCATCCGCGGCTGAGAATGAACGTCAGCTCGGCAATGTGACGTTCGGTCGATTCGGCGATACAGATTGCTTGGAATCGCGTGATGTCGGATTTTGTCTTGTCGTTTCCGGCTTCGCGCATGAGCTTAGCGAACGCGCGTTGACTCTCCAGGTACTCTGCCATTTTGGTGTCCATGGTTAGGCTCGGCGTTCTAAAATTTTCTTCAGTGCTGTGACTCGAACGTTATTGCTAAAGACCTGCCGATCGTCCCACTTCCTGTCCCATCGAGCCCATCCACTGCCCAAAAGCACCACGCTTTCTTCAAGTTCACGGCGATTGCGCTTCGAAACGGTCCGTTGGACCAGTTGAAAGATAGGTTTGACCGTGTCACCCATCGACCTGAATCCTAGTGCCTTGAGTAGGTCTTTCAGCTGTTCCGTCACAGATAGCGACGATGCGTCTTGAATCCACGACGGTGCAACGGGCTTGGACGGTTTTGATTTGGCGCTTCGGTATGTCATAGTGAGGATATTTGCCTGCGTGGTACCAGCAACGCTTGATGCTAAGCTGTTCGGCCATCTTGTGCAGATTCTCGACCGAGTATGGCACGCAGACGAGGTGACGCTGGTTGTCACAGTAGAAGGTCACCGATAGAGCGGGTACTTCACGAGCGCAGCACGTTCTAACAGCTCAAGCTCGTAGGATCGTTCCCACGTTTGGCCGTCGGTCGGATGCTGGCGAATGCGGGCTTCCTCGACGGCCATGTAGCGAACCTTGTAACGCCAGATGCCGAAGACCGGATCGTAGAAACCGCCGGTCACGATACCAACTTGGCCGCTGAGCTTGTTGCGAACGGCGTCACCTTGGTTGTAGAACGGGTCGACGCCGACAGGGATGGTGGCAATCTGCGGAGACCGGATGGCCGGTTGAACGACGCAGCCGGTGAAAGATACCGACAGGAGAAGGAGTGGAAGCAGGAATTTCATGGTTTAGATTTTTGTGTAGCTGATGTCGTCGGTGGCCGACAAATGTTTCAGCTTGAGTTCGGCTTCGTTGACGTCGGTGACCTTTCGTTTCTCTCCGCCGACGCTGGTGATCTCGTAGGTTTCACCGCCGAGGCGGTAGCTGTTTGCCATCCTCAAGATTGTGTCTCGCATCGTATTGGCGAGATGCGTGGCATGAGGAAGAATTTCGGCTTCGATCTGACGCTTGAGCTCCATGGCGGTGCCCCGCTTGCCGTCGTGGTTATTCTTTGGACCGACGTCGGTGAGGCACAGGTAAGCGTTCATGAACGGATCAGTGTGTGCCGTCCCACAAACCATAACCGTCGCCCAGGTGCGGATGATCGTCTCACGAATTTTCGGCTCAAGCATCTCTCGTGAGATGTTGACGATCTGTTCGTCGGTGAGCTCGTAGACGTTATCGTGGGCTCGACTGATCTCAGCCAGTGCCGTCTGAAGGATGAAATTGGCCTGAATGCTGGAGAAGTTAAGGTCTTTGCTACCGACGATTTGCTGTGCAATTTCGGCGACGTTGCGCCATTGAGATGGAATGCTCATGATTCTTTCTGCATCGAAGCCTTCTTGCGAGCGAGGAGGATGTCTAGCTTTGTGAAGTGTTTCTTTGTGCGTGGCTTGGCGTTTTGAAGACGTTTGACTGCCCGTTCTGTGCGAGCGGCGTTGAGTTTTTGGCCAGCGTATTTCATTTGTCGGCCTTTTTGGCCAGTTCAAGCTTTAAGAGGGCAACGTCACGCTCTAGCTGCGCGATGCGTTCAAGGTCGCTGAGAGTCGACTTCGACGCTTGATGACGAGCTTCTATCGCTTTAATTTCGGCGATGAAGTCAATGTCGGACTGGCTGACTCTGCCGTAGCTGCGCCAAATGTTAGGATCGAATGCTATCACGAGTGCGAATACGACGAGAGGCAGAAACACGACTAATGATTTAGCTTTCATGCGATGGCAGCGTTGACTTGGTTCGCCCACTCTTTTTGCTGAGCGTCGAGTTGAATTCGAACACGAGCAGCCGACTCAGTCTCGGGCTTCGGATAACCGAGGCTCCATGCGAGTTCGAGCGGCGTGGTATTCTTGAGAAGGACGAGCATCTCGGTAACCGTCAGGCGGGCGAAGACGAACTTCACCCAAGATTTGGCTTTCGCCATCGGCGCACGGTACTTGAAACGAGCGATCGCCTCACGAGGTTCGTCGATGATGACGTAAACTTCAGATCGACCGGAAACCATTCCGACTCGGTTACCGTCCACGAAGATGAGATTGGCTGCGATGGTGACTTTCATGGTCGTTTAGCCAACCATCATGAAGCCCGTGCCGAGAATCTCGTTGACTCCCTTTCCACCGGGGCAGATAAAGACTGCCGTCCAACGATCCTCGATCGTCTTGCAAACCAGATGACGAACCGAGAGGTTCGTGAACTTCGCCAGCGCCGTGGTCAGATTCGCTTCGGTCGCATAGCTCTTAACGTTTTTGGAGGAGATTTGGGTTGCCATGAACCCATACAACCCACTTTATCTGAAAATGTAAACAAAAAAGTATAACAAAAGTGAGTCTAGTTTTTTACAATTCAACTGATCCTGGTGACCTTCAAGAAAGACCCAACCAAGACGTTGCCCGTGCCACTGGTTGCCTTCTTCGCGGTGAGAAACAGGTTGCACGCCGAATTGGGTGCCGTGATCAGACCACCAAACGTCACAACACCGTTCCCGACTTGTCTGATCATCGCTGTGGATTGGAAACCTTGGGCAGTGATCTGATCAACGACCCGCAGAGCATTCGCACCCAGCGTGGCCTGTGTGCCTTCCATCCATCCGTTAATGGTAGCGCCAGCGACGCTGCATTGAATACCGAACTGAGCACCTGCCGTCGACGATGATTGAGCTCCGATAAAACCGTTGAACTCGTAGACCCCGTTAGCGACTAGGGCAACGGTCGAGTCGGTGATCGTCGTGTTGACGGTGGTGTAGGCAGCAACTACGTCTACCGTTCCCCAGATGCTCGTCGCGCCTTGAAAACCCTGTGGTCCCTGAGCTCCGGTCGTTCCTTGACTGCCCGTAGTTCCGGTCGTCCCTTGGAATCCTTGCGAACCTTGAGTTCCAGTTCCTCCTTGCAAACCCTGGAATCCTTGAGCACCAGTGCCCGTCGCACCTTGGAATCCCTGGAAACCCTGGTTGCCCGTCGTGCCTGTCGCACCTTGAACTCCTTGAGAACCGGTCGAACCTCCTACTCCTTGGAATCCTTGAAAGCCCTGACTTCCTGTCGAACCTGTGGCGCCTTGCAATCCCTGTGATCCGACGCCGGTTGCACCTTGGAAACCTTGACTGCCTTGCGAACCGGTCGTGCCGGTTACGCCTTGAAAACCTTGGCGACCCTGAAATCCCTGAAAGCCTTGAGCTCCGACGTCGCCTTGAGAACCCGCGCTTCCCTGCAAACCCTGATTGCCCTGCGCCCCGGTGTTTCCAACAACGCCCTGCGATCCTTGAGAACCGACGGCTCCTTGGGCACCTGTCGCGCCCTGAGAACCTGTCGAACCACCTACTCCTTGGAAACCCTGAGCTCCGACACCAGTCAAACCTTGAAAGCCTTGGAAACCCTGGTTTCCTTGTGAACCAATCGATCCTTGAACTCCTTGTGAACCGGTCGCTCCTTGCGACCCGACTGCGCCTTGTACGCCCTGACTGCCAGTTACGCCTTGAAAACCCTGGTTGCCTACGGCGCCTTGGAAACCCTGCAGCCCACTGGAATACGGCAGAGAATTCCAGCGCGTAACTCCGTCACCTAGCTTCCACTTGCCGGTGTCAACCTCAACGCCGAGTTCACGTTCAGCGAGAAGAGGATTGATGGCGGTGGCAAGTGCTGCCAACCCGCCACGTTGCTGCATCTGCTGGGCCATTTAGAATGATCCGCCATCGATGGGTGTTGTTCCGCCGTAGTTCGTGTCCCACGTCCCGCCATCAATGTTGCCCATGGACGAGGCTTGAGCTCCTTGAGAGCCTTGAACACCTTGCGGTCCTGCCACTCCTTGAGGACCCTGCGGTCCAGAAGGAATGCCCGTAAGCGTATCGCCCGGCTGAAGGAGCTCGAGGTCACCCTGCGGGGTGAGTACGAGTGGTCTCCTCTCGGACACGCGTTACAGTTTGATGCTGCGGTAAGGCGCAGACAGACGTAGGTCCGTCGGCGACATTGCTTGGCCCAGCTCCACGACGAACGCACCATCGGCCGTCGGAGCTTGGTCACTGGCTTCACCAGCAACAGTATCGGAGAGGAAGTAACGAACGCCTTCGGTCAAACCGCCGGAGGTACCGAACGCCGCATCCCACGCCGCCGTCGAGGCGGTATGAACTCCGCTCAGCAACACGTCGCCGATCGCGCCTGGAGCAATGGTACCGTTGAACACAAGTCCAATGACGTCCTTCGTCGCCAGCGCGTTGGCTCGTGCCTTCTTGATGGTGCCATCGCCGTCGTTGTAGACGGGAGTGCAGATGGCTAGTGAGCCGACTTCGTTGTTAGTCTGACGCGCTGCGTCGTAAGACTTGGTGTAATCACCAGCTTGGAGCTGCTGAAGTTCACCGTTGACGAGAACAAGTGGTTTGCGAATCATTGGAAGTTAGAGGAGGATTGGATTGGCGAGAGTAATAAATACCTGCGTTGGTGTGACGACGCTTCCGATCAGCTGATTCCAACCAGTCGTCGGTGGGATAGTGGAAGGCCACTTGCCATTGGCCCACAATTTTTGGCGTGCTGTCCACTTCCACGCCGGATTTTCGCACACGCCGTAGAAGCATACGACAACGCTCATGCCGGGCCACGCTTCGTCAAGAGCAACGCCGGCCAAAAGATTCATGTTGTCGAGGTCGCTGCTGTCGCATCGATAACCGTCTGTCGTCACCAACGAATACGCCTCGATGTGGGCATTCGCCGTCATAGTGAGAAGACCGGCATTAACCGTTGACCCGACGTCGCCCGGTATACCTCCTCCACTGCCGTCAAGTCCTCTGGCGCCTTGTGGTCCTTGAGGACCAGGCGTACCTCGAGCGTCGAGGCCTCTTTCAATTCCAGGAAACGGTATTTGGACTACTTGCACTCACTACCTACCGGCTAAAATCAAGCCGTAACTTCTCGGTCAGAGACTGGAGCAGCAGGTATTAAGTTACCTGTTACAGTAGGTTCTTTCGTACCTATCGGGACTGTGACTGCTGGGGTAGTTGACTTCAGAGCGTTCATCAGAAACACGGTGAGCACGATCAACGCTTGCGTGTTGTCGATGACCAAGATTTCACCCTTCTTGACACAGTTGACAGTCCAGACTCCGAGGATGTCGATGATGATCAACGCGCCAACCCATTGGCCCCATTTCGATGTATCGCCGAGACGAGATTTGATCGCGTCGTAGAATGACTGTAGGAAGTTCATCATGGTCATCATTTATGCATAAAAACAGGGCGACCCGTTTCCGAGTCGCCCTGGTTCAAAAACGATCTGGTTAGACCGTCGGCGCGTCCGGAACGACCGGAGTAGCCGGAGCATCCGGCACCACGTCGGCCAGCGCTTGCGCAGAGGCCGACAGAGAGTTCAACGAGGAAAGGAATGCCTCGTCCGTGACGTTCGGGTCTTGAGCGTCGGCGATCAACTGGTCGATCTGCGCCTGCATGGCGGTGACCTTCGCGTTGATCTCTCCGAGAGCTTCTGCGTTCTTGGCTGCGGCTGCAGCAATGGCTGTTTTGATTTCGCTGAGTTTCATATTGATTTCTTGGATTTCCTGACGTAGTGAATTCAGGTCGTCTTTGGTTGGTGCATTCAGCAAGTGGGACCTGAACCACTCGAGAATGAAAAAGAGAGCGCCATCGCCCGTGGTAGGCAATGACACTGCGGGTCCTGGCGGACCTTGTTCTCCGCGCTCTCCTGGTTGACCCTGCGGTCCTGTGTCGCCTTTTGGTCCTGGCGGACCTGGATGGTGATCGTGCATGGTTACGGAATTATCGTGACGGTTATTTTCTGACTGACAGTGGAGCCTGCGGTGTTTGAGACCGAGCACATATAGACACCACCGTCGGAGGCCTGCGCAGATGCGACGGAAAAGACTTGGTTCGTTGATCCTTGGATTGGCGTTCCGTTCTTGAACCATTGGAAAGAAAGTGGTGGTGATCCTTCAGAATCGGCTGATAGGGTGAGGAGTTGTCCTACCTTAACTGTCGTAGCCAAGGCGAGTTTCACTGATCCGGCTGGTGCAAATGCAACGTAGACAAATTTGGTGCCATCGCTAGCAAGGAGTTGTCCTGCGTGATTGGCAGGATCAGGAAGTCCTGAAACACCCGGAGGTCCTTGCGGGCCGACGTCACCCTTCGGTCCTTGTACGCCGATGCCTGGCAATCCCGGGTCGCCTTGATCGCCTTTCGGACCTTGCGGGCCTGGAGGTCCTGGAATTCCGGTAGGCGGAGGAGGTGGCGTTACACCAATCGACACCGACGAACCAACCTTCGTCTTCAGCTTTGCACCATCTTCCATGGTGATGGTAACTCCAACCAAGGGCGAGAGATTGTTCGACCCGAGTGTAGCGCTGAATCCTCCGCTCACGTTGTTCGCGACGACGATCGCAATACCGCCGGCCGATTTGACTACGTTAATCTTGTCAAGGACACTGTTGACACCTCGATCAAGCAAAACAATTTTGCCAGCCCACGCAGCGTCTGCCGATTGGCCGAGTCCGCCGTAAACCAAAACAGCTGTGGTCGCAACCTTCGGCGTGCCAGTGACGTAGACGGCAGGGTATGCGTCAGGCGTTGCAAAGACGTAGACAGCGTCTGCGGCCGCCAAAAACGGTAACAGAAATAGGAATCCCAAGAAAACGGTAAGGCGCTTCACGGCACCTTATGTATCCGCTTCGTCTACTCAAAAACCGTAAAGCGACAACTGTCTACAGGTCTTACACTATCCGTAAATTTCTCGATGTAACGATTCGATAAATTTTTTGAGCGCAACGCATTTTGAAACGGCTTACGGCGCACGCGCTGGCATAAAATTATCTGCATCAACGCTGAAAATTTTGAGCGCCGATTAGGATTCGTTTCAGGAACATTTGTTCCATCTCGCGGCTCCAGGCTGGGCTCAGAGCTCAGTCCAGAACGATCTGGCTTAGACCTTCTCCAGGTTTCCAGGTAGCGGTTGCCGTTGCCTTGCACCTCATGCAGCGGATAGGCATGTTGTCCATTTCCATGATCGGAGAAACCATCGAATGAGCTTCGTGAATCGTTCGCCAATCGTGGTCTCCTCGCTTGCACTTTAGCTCCTCTAGCCGCTTGGCAATCCTAGCGTCATCACGCTTCATCCTGCGATAATGCATCAACGTGAACAGAAGCATCACGATCGTGGCCCAACAGCCAAGAAAGAATTCGGGCGGCGCGTTGACAAGTCTGTCCACTAAGCTCATGGCGTAATTGTGAACTCAGCTTTGAGCACGGCCGTAGGTTTTATCACTTCGACCGTGATGACACCATAGCGCACAGCCAACCTCACAGCGTCGGCTAGGCACTTTGCATTGATCTTTTTGTAGAGGTGACCGCGCTGAGTCTCTATAGTCTTCGTGCCGACGTCGCAGACGGTTGCTATCTCCTTTGCCGATTTTCCATTCGCCATCATCTCCCAAATTTGGTACTCACGTTCCGTGATCTTGAATCCATTCACGGTAACTTTAGAGTAGACGGTCATTTTGGCGGTGGAGCGTGTGGGTCCTCGATGGCGTCTAAGCGAATAGCTTCAGCAAGAATACGCAACGCGTTGTGAGTTCTCAGAGAACGACCGCCACCGCCAGAGGTTCTGAACCGCAACCATTCGGATGTGCCGCCAGGCATAAGCTGTGAACCGTGGGGACGCGATGAGACATAGACATGCATATCACCATCTGGAGCACGAAGTACACCAATCTTGCCCTGGTATGTGCCGTCGTGGTCGTCGTGCAACCGCTCAAGCACGCCGTCTTCCACGCTTGTCAGCGGCCAGAATGACTCTAGGACGGTTTGAATTACCAGCTGCGGATTGACGTTGATCGCTTGCTCGATTGCCTTTCGAAGGCTTGCCAGTCTTACTGCGTGGTCGAGTGAGCGAGAGAAGGGCGTCGGCCCATCCGTTCCAGTAGGTGGAGTCTTCGAGGGCATCGGATACTTTGGCGTTCTGTCGTGCTTCAGCGGCCTGCTTTCTAAGCTCGTCTTCGCTGAAGGTCACGCTAGTGAATCTTGGGGTTTCCAGGTGGTAGGACGAGAGCACCAAGCTCGGTGCATAAAATCCTTGTTGAATCCTTTGAAGAGATACTTTGGGTCCATGTCCAGCATCTTCGCCGTGACGTTGATGACCCGAGTCGTGTTGGCTTTTGAGTCACCGAACGCATGAGACACAAGCCAAATGGCGTGGACAATCTTCATCTTCCGCTTCGTCTCTTCCACCACCGCCGTCGAATTGACGTACGTTGGATCGTACTCCCAGTCCCACTCTTGGCAGAGGTAGTCGATTGCTGCACACTCCTTGTCCGACATCTTGTACTCGGTGTCGAACGGATAGATCATGAACTTCAACTCGCCGAAGTTCTGGGTTTCTTCAAGGAACGACCATGCCTCACCGTCGTCCTTGAACATTCTGCGGAGGTGATCGGGTGCTTGTGGCATGTCAGAGATTGGTTAGCGAGAAACGACTCGACTTCTTCTTTGGCGGCGGTCTTGAGTCTTGTTCGAACTTGATCTCTTGGTCGATGGCGGCTGCTGAAAACGTAACGCCTTTACGGCGACGGGGCACAACTGTCTGCGATCCTTGATGACCCTGGGGTCCTGAGTACTGAACTCCTTGATGCCCTCCTCCAGAGGATTGGGAACCGGCAGAACCGCCGCCTCCGCCACCTCTGACGGCAACATAAGACACACCCCAGTTAAGTCTAGGGGCATGCGACCCAGAATCAAGCACCACGAAATCGTCACCATTTGCGCCCATCGGGCCAACAGGTCCGACGCAACCGGTCGGCCCGATGTTACGCGCGAATGGATTTGGATTCCTGTGCAGTTGGCCCCTTAGACGAAAGGGCGCACAAGGACGTCGACGAGGGCGAGGTCAGTTGGGAGTTTATCTTTGTTGTCGAGCGTGGCTTTCATCGCAGCGGCACGGTCGTCAGTGGCGATGAAACAATACGGCGGAACGATGAGCACCTCGGGTGTACCTTCTTCGCGCTGTTTGTGGGTAGGTTTCTGAACGATAGCGACTTCGTAGAGCATAGGTTTTGGTAGAACTCAACCTGATTTTCGACTGGAAATTTCCTTCAGTAAAGACCTGATGATGTCGTGGTACTCTTGCCAGTGAAGCGGCATGGTCGGAGAGTAGTATTCCACGTTGCCTAGTTTCTTCTCGATTTCAGCGTGACGCTTTGAGAGCGGTAGAGGCGCGAGTATCCAGCGACGATGATGTCCATGGATCGTTGGTTGTTCAACGGCAAGCCCTTTCTTTACCAGGCGATTCAGTGCAGCCACTTCCCAACTTCGGACGTCTCCACCGGAAATCGGTGACAGCTGCAACAGCTTGTAAACACGAGCCTCAAGCTCGGTGAGTTTAGGATCGCCCATGAGCAGAAGAATTCGTTTACGTTTTAACAGACTAGTAGGTAGTCTATGAAACCGATCCAACTCGTCGAGGCTCTGCTAGGTGACACGCAGCCAGTGATCGTGCAAGATCGTGTGATCCCGAACGGCGACATGGTTTGTCCTCACTGCAAGGAAAGCATCCACGAAAAGGGACTAGCGTACCGAGATGGTCAACACATCCACGGTGCCTGCGGCGGTACGGTGACTCTTCCTCCACCATCAGCGACCGAGCTGAAGTGGCTCGACCAATTCAAATCACAGGTCTCGAGTCTGAAGAATCCGCCGGCGAATATCTGATTTCGATCCAGAAGCCGATCATCGGCAATGGACAGACATAGAGGCGCTTGGCCTTCTTGTCGTAGTAGGCGCCAATCCACAGGTCGTACCACCGAAAGAAGGTTTCGACGGTGAGTTCCCAATCGCAGCGATAAGACGAAGGCGTTTGCACGGACTAAACCTCTTCTTTTCCGTCACGAATCATCTGAGCGCCCGGATACTTCTCCTGCAGCTCCTTGAACTCTTTCGATAGGGTCAAGAGAGCGTCGATCTTTTGGGCTTTGAGCTGCGCCTCGATTCGATCGGTGATGATGTTGACCAGCTCCTTCAGCGAACTGTGATTTGGATCGTCGAGGTTTCGATTGTCTACTGTGTTGGCGTAATTTTCCGCCCAGATACCCAAGATTCTGAGGTCCTGAACATTGATGACGATCGTCGCATCATTCTTCGGATCACACGGGATGTCCTTCGTCCCACAAGCCGGACAACTCGTTGCTCCTTTCAACTCGTCAGCGGTGAAAGATTTATTGCAACGAATACAACGGGCGGCGTCCATGTCCTACTTATCGACGCGAAACGCATTGCGAATCTCGTCCCGCTCCTTCGTCCAGTCTTTGCACCAGTCAATGATCGGTTGTCGGGCGGTAGGAACTTCCATTCCAATCATGATAACGAACTCTTGCAGCGCATACTCCATGGCGAGAACTCTGGCTTCCCAATGAGTCTGCGGCTCACAGCCAGGCGGTTCCTGGCTGGGAAGGCCTCGGTCTTCGTTAATGTCCACCTGACGAGAACGCCTTCACCAAGTCCAGATATGGTTGCGACATCTTGTGAGCTGCCGTCCTCGACGCCCAATCGATGGCCGTGTCAAGACTCATGCTCATGTTTCGAATAGCGTATGCAGCAGCGACAGCCCCGGTCCGGTCTGTACCGTTCAAGCAGTGAACGTAGATTTTCTTCGCGCTCATCTCATTCAGTCGGCTGATGAAATCGATCAGCCCTTCGAAGTCGTAGGACTGTGCCGAAGGACCGGTGACGTCCGGCGTCGTACCGCCTTCGATCGGCCACCAACAGAGAAGCCTGTTTTGATAAGGCATCGCGTGCATCAAAGCAGGGTCCCACTGAGGATCGAGAAACGGCGGAGCACTACGGGTGAACTTGCAGGCGTAGGTGCGCTCGAGAACCTCTAGCAGGTCAACCTCGCCGGTGTTATCGGTCAGACAGATTTGAATCAAACCGGATTTCTCAGAACCGATCAACGAATCGAGCTGAGCAAAGTCGACTTCTCGGTCCTTGTTCAGTGGGAAGTTGCCACGCCAAAGATTGCCATGGATTTCGGAGACGCGAGCCGGATCAAGGATGGGATTGTTCATGGTTGTGTTCGTTCGCCTCTGCGCATCTTCATTTCAGCTTCTCGCGACTCCTTGAGAGCATGATAGCTCTCACGGTCAGTCTTGAGATGGTTAAGAAGCCAAGCTTCAGTCATGTTGCTGGCGAAGATTTCTGCCTCCTCATAGTCAGTGAAAACCCACGGATGGGTCAAGCACCAATGACGTGGATTAAACGTCGCCGTGTATGACTTCGTCAACCTCAACCAAACGCCAGATGACACGCGTCGAAATTCAATGATGCTCCCACCTGGATACGGTATTACCCGTGCTTCCAACCGAGGGATAGGAATAGCTGGAAGCGTGTTGAGCGGTGAGGAGATTCGCCGCTTCCACCAAACTCGAAGTATGCGCAGCCATCTCACTTTTTCTTAAACGCTTCCAGTTCCGGCGGGCCATAGACGTTGTCGACGGCTGAGTTTGCCGTATACCGAGCGTCGCTCGATCCAGCGCCATTGTCAATCGCCTTGTTGAAGACTGACCACCAGAGAACTGCTCGGTCGCCGGCAACCACCATAGTCGTGGGAAGCGGAAGCTTCGCCGGTTGCTTTGCGTCCTTGTCCATGTAGACGATGATGTCCGGACCAGGAAAATAGACGTGAACGTAAGCGTTCACCAGCAGCGTTCCGCAGATGAACAATACCGCAAGGGCGATTGCCACGTCGCGAGGATCGAAATACTGCCACCAGCGTTTGCGTGGCGGCGGGTTGCTGAGCTGCTTCATGGTTCGATGATCTTAGCGATTGTGGCTAGCGCTTCCTTTGTAGAGTGGTGCATTCCAGTCGTGAGGTAATCAGAAATCCGCTTAGCCTTCTGCTCAGGAGAACTGTCTGGCCATTTGGCCTCCGGAATCTTGGATGCGTCTGTCAGCAGGGTGATGCCGTGAACGCCATGAAAATCAGCACGAACTCGGATGACGTTTGATTCGATCGTCTTGAACAAATAGCCCTGCGGACATTCCTTGATCAAGTTTTCAACGTCGTCCTTGTTGATGCAACCGTACTCCGACCGGTCCGGATTGTCGCCGTTCAGTATTTTGAATGGCCGAGTGAGGAAGCTGTTGTTCAGCCCGATGATCGAAATGAACTTGGTGGATGGACCGTAAGCAGTCAGCGTGCCGGCTCTAGGATCATTCCACCAGACGGCGCAGCTCCTGCACTCGCACCACTTGGGATTCTCAGCGATGCGGCTGGGAACCACCAAGCTGCCACAAGAGTGGCAAAACATCATCTTCATTTGCCGAACCCGCCGCCACCCTTCTTGAAGTCGTCGACAGTGATGTCGCTGGCCCTGAAGACGACGAGAGGATAGTAAGGAGCGAAGATTGACACGCTCTCGTTGCTATTGCGATGCCACCGCGCGAACAGAGCCATCTGAACTTCCAGGAGTCTGGTCATGTCCCTGTCCACCTCCGGTGAAAGTGGAACGGTCACACTGGGATAAACCAGTCTCAGCCGAAGTTCCTCAGCTGAAAGTTCCTCATCAGTCCACTCTGAATAACGGTGTGCAACGACTCTCATTTGGTATGGGTGCCCTCTACTCCGCGGGCTAGACGGTCTTTGGTTCTCTTCTGTAACCACTCGAGTGCAGATTCCAGATGCTTCAGAGCCTCAGCGTTTTCCACACAGGCGTATTTGCCTGGGATGCTGAAGTTGAACGAGCTGTCCTCGTTGCGGGCGTACTGGAATCCCCGCATGCGATCGATGGCAACGGCGATAATCGCTTCGTTCGTAATGCCGTTACGGTCGGCTGGGGTTTGAATCGGTCCGTTTTGGAACCGAAGGTTCACGCCGAACGGTACGCGCTCACCAGCAATCGCGCCGGCTTCGCCAATGATGTCGTACTTGTGGTTGGCACCGCCAGGACCTGGCGCGTCAACAGCTGCGATTTCGATGGCTTCGTTGAGACCGCCGACAATGTGATTTGAGATGATGCGTTTCATTTAGTAGGGTGGATTTTTGGTTAGTTCCTCAGCGATGCAGAACTTTCCCCTTACTCTTGTCATCAAAACCTCTTTCGCAATGTCCGGTCCGGCGGCGAAGTCGCAGTGAGCCATGCTCTGTGGAAAACCAGTTGCTTCGAAGGCCCACTTAGTCAGGTCGTCTAGCGTAGCCAACGTCTCAGCTGTCGGTCCCCATTCGTCATGAATGATCCAGACGTCTGGCCTTCCGTACAATCGAACGGTCAGCCTGTTCGCTTGATGAATCCAATAGGAGCGGCGTCGCCTGCTGCGTTGGCGATCGACGTTGCGGTACGCTCTGGCAATCTTGTGCAGTAGCCGAGAACGAGTACACGCGTCTAGTTTTGGTGTCTTCATCGTGAAGCCAATGTGGCCGAGCTTTCGCCCGGCCACAAGGTCCAGCTTCAACTTACGGACACCGGCAAACGCCGGGCCGCTCAAGTGATAAGAACAGCGATCAGGCTTTCTTAGCCTTGGGTGGCACCACAGACACAGAGACCAGCATGCCATAGGTCCGATTGTGGCGGGCGAAACGGCGTCCGGACATAAGTTTGGCAGTCGCGAGGCTGACGAACTCGAACGTCTCCTCTGTGCCGTCTGCGTGTGTGACGACCGTCTTGACGGAACCGAACTCCGCCTTCAACTGAACGAGAATGGTCTCAACGGCGTTGACGGCACTGGCGAGTTTCTTGTAGCCTTCACCGCCGCCACCTTGATTGCGGTTGTTGCCGCCCTGAAAATGGAAGAACCATTCCGGCTTCCAGATTTTGGATTTTGCTTTGCGTACTTTACCGTGGAAGACTTCGATGTGCATGTTAGCTTGATGTTGGGATTGTGGTGCCGCCGGAAGCGATATAGTCGAGCACGTGACCGTAGGTCTTGAACTTCTCTGCGTGCTCTTCAGGAATTTCGCCACCGATTTGGTCTTTGAACTCCTCCTCGATCGCCATAAGCAACTCGACCATGTCGAGTGAGTCGCAACCAAGATCGTCAAAGGTGGCAGAACCAACCACCTGGTCGGAGTTCAGGTTCAGCTGATTGACGAAGATTTCTCGGAGCTTAGTGTCGACTTCTTGGCGTTCCATAGCGGTTTGAGGTTGGATGAATAAGGCGTGGTGAAAAGCTTTGAGTAGAAGAACTCGGTCGAAGTTGCTGATAGTTGGATCGATTCCCAGTGGAAGCCTGACGTAGTTCAGCGCAAACAGAAGCCACTCGCGTTCCTCGCGTAGGCGTTGCAGCTCGTCCATTACGGAAGCCTCTTGGAGAGTTCCTTCCGCTTCGTAGTTTCAAAGTCGTCCGGTTCCGCCTCCACAATCTTGGAAAGCTCTGCAAGATCACCGAGAATTTGTCGGTATTCTGGAAAGATGAAGCTGATGATTAGCACGCGGAAACTGCCAATCTCTGCAGTGCGAGCAAGGATGATGTTGAGGATGGCCTTCTTCATCTCCTTGTTGCTCATGTGATCCGCGGAGCGCATGTAGTATTCCAGGAGCTGCGGGACGGTTTGGCGTCTGTCTTTCATTTGCGTGATCCTCCTTCAACTGTTGATGTGACTATCTTGCCGCCGAGAACCGTGGCGCCCCAACCTCCGTTGAGAGCGCTAGTCGAGATGATGTAGCCGAGGTAGCCGTCAACTCCGAAGCAGTAGGAAACCTGTTCACCTCGGTACATGAAGACGCCCTTCGGTCCTCCTGCGGCGTGAACGGCGGTTGGCGCGTCGATCCATTGGGCGTTTGGCGACGTCGTGTATTCATGCCGACTCATACCAGTCCTGCGTCAGTTGCCTTCTGAACAATCTCAGTGGAGTCATCCAGCGAGAATTCTCCGGTGGTCATCAGTTTCTCGACCGTAATACCCTTCAAGAACTGCGGACCTGTGAATCCTGCTTTGATCAGACGCGCTATCATCGCAAGTGAGACACCTAACACGCTCCGGAAAGCAGACGCGTCCCGGTTTGATGAGTCTAGCGATTCGTCGAGGTCTCGCTCCTCGTCCTGCCGTTCGATGAAGTCTTTCGCCAGCTTCGCCATGTTCAACTTGTCGATCCTGCCTTTGATGACGTACGAGTTGTCACCCATGCCGATCGGCTCCTTGAGGGCGTACTCCGATCGAGAAAGGATTGCTTTCAATTCACCGATGTTGAACTCGTCTCTGAACAAGTCGATGGCTCCATCTCGATAGTCAGGAACGGTGTACAGCTCGACGGCCAGTTTTTCTAGTTCGGCCCAGCGGTCAAACAAGATAACCGAATGATGCTCCTCGTTGCGGTGTTCTCGGCGGAACATCACCAGTGACCGATGTACGCGATGCAGCGTAAGTGCGGGACAGGATTCTGCCGCCTTCTCCGCTGCCAAAAGTGCGGCGGCACGGAAATACAGATTGAGCATGTCTGCGTAGAACGTAACCTGGATAGGTAAACGATTCCAGACTAAGTTATGTTTCGCTAATGTCTATCTCAACCTTGACCGTTCCGTCGGCACACTTAACCTCCATCAAACGGATCGTGCGACCTTGAAGAATGAGAATGACGAGAGTGGCACGGCGATGGCGGTTAAAATCCCTTTCCCATGAACAGCCAGCCGATTCAACTAAGGCGCTGAGCGCTTCGTGAGCCATCGCCATCTCTTCTTTGGTAAAATCCAGTGAATCAGCCATCTTGCTCATGACGCAGATAACGTTCGAAACTTCTTCTCGTTTGCCAGTATCAACCGGAGTTTGGCCTGCGTTTCAAGATAGTGCTTGATGGTTGCAACCGTCCAACCGAAGACAGTCGCCTGTTCCCAGAGAGCCATCAAGATGTGCACGTGCTGGTTTGCATTGTGCACGGACATCCCTGAGCAGTAAAGGTTTACCTGCCGGAGAAGTTCGTTAGGATGCTCAAAGTAGTTGTCCACCTCACTCGGGTTCTTTGCGCTCTCTTCGTGCATCGTCAGACTTATCGGTAACTATCGGAGTGACCGCGATTCCATGCATGTCGATTAGCGCCACGCCATCGTCCACCATGAAGGCGTGGTCGTAGCCAGCTGCCTTCAACTTGTTAGCGATCTCGTCGAAGGCTGGTTTGCTGATCTCAAGTCTGGCGAAGGTGTGAGTGATCCTCAACATAGCGATGGACAGAACTTGGTCTGACGCGCTTGTAAACAAAAACTTGTAGACAACGTGTTAATAGCCGCGCAGTTCGTCTCGAACTTCCATCAACAAATGGCCCAACTTATTTTGGCCAACGCCGTCGCACACGCCCCAAAAGTGGTCGCTCCACCAATTTTTCTCTTCAAGAAATTTCTGCCCCGTGTCCAGCAGCGCTCGCCTCATCTGTTCGTTGGCGTACTTGGCCCGAAGCACGTCGCGCATGACGTCGACCTTCCGGGTCTCCCAATCGGCGGTAAGCTTTGCCGTCTGCCCTTTGGTCTTTGCCTGGAATGGTGAGCAGCCCTTGAAGTAAGACCGAGCATTCGGCCAATGATCTTCCTTTGGCCACTTCGCCGCCTGGTAGGCGTTCTCGCTGGACGGAAAGAACTCGCCCTCGTAGTGGAGGGGAGTCGGAAACATGTTCGACAACCAGCGATACGGGCCGAAGAACCCTCGAATCACCAGGTCGTTGTGGACGTACTCGAAGTCAGGTGGGATTCTCACCTGACAGAGAACGAAAACTAGTCCTCAATCAATTTGCTGACAAGAGATTCGGCAGCTTTCCTGCCGGTCTTGATCTTGCGCCACTTCGATTGGGCGGGATCGTCATTGGTGAACATCACGCGCTTCACGCGGCCATCGGCCAATCGAATGCGCACGCCATCGTCTTTGTCGTGGCCGATCAAACCGACCACCTTGCCGACGCCAAATTCTGGATGTTTCACGTCGTCACCGACTTGGACCATGAGCATGATGACTAATTACTCTGTCAGGAAACGGGTGTAAACGCCTAACTGACGCCGGCGTGGAGTTGGCGCATCTGATCCGGCGAGAGCCAGTGGTATCCGAGTTGGGTTCTTGCGAAAGACATCGGATGGTTCAGGGTTTCCGGCGCCATCGTGTGGAGCAGGAAGGTGTCGTACATCAAGACGTCACCGATGGCCCGCCACCAATAGCCGATCGTCACGTCCGCGTAACCGTTCCAGGTTGGGTTTGGATGGTTGCCAATGTAGTCGAACAGGCGTTTAACCAGCGCGGCGCTGATGGCAAATCCCGCACCTCCGGCGTAGTACTGGACGTGGATGTCGGTCTTCTCACCGTGCATGCTGTCTCTGTACTTGTCCTTGTCCGGTGAAAACCAGAATGGCCAGCCAGTTGCGATCGACCGTCCTGGTTGCCGACCCACCATTACCTCCTCGAGATGGAGGACCAGGTTGTTGACGAGCACGTAGCCATCATCATCGGCGAAGTAGTACCAGTCTTGGGTCGGATCGTAGTTGCTCCTGTCTTTGAAGAAGGCAACGTACTTCAACGCCATGTTGTCGTAGCCGATGGCCGTGCCATAGCCGACCTTCTCGGGACCGGGTTCGTCGCTGAGGAAGACGAAGTTTTGTCCCTTCAACCAAGTCTCTCGCTGGGCTTTCTGCCGCTCAAGGTACTTTTCGCAAGTCAGTAGGACGTATTTGATCTTCACGGCTGCTTGCGTTTGCGCGTGGGTAAAACGTATCCCTGAGCTTTAGCAAAATCTCTCAGCTGGTTCGCCGCCGCTTCAATCTCTGCATCGGTCACGCCGTCGTCGGTGTCGTCCCAAATGGCGGAAATTTGTTGCTGGTAATACTCGGTGTCTGAGAAGTCTACCACCGATTCTCCGGTCTTCAAACTGTCCAGATTGACCTTGGAAAAGATACGAAATAGCTCCTCGACTGGAGGAAGTTTTCTCTTCTCCGGAGCGTTATTCGACGCCCATGCCTTCAGCTTATCGATCTCGTCGGCGCCATAAGCTTGGTCTTCGTCTTCTTGCTGAATCGAATTCCAGTCATCGTCGTCCAGCGCCAAGATAAGGCGTTTGAGTTCGGCCTCGTCCTTGATCCTCACGCCTAACTCGATCGCCAACCGATGAGCCAAGCTCAGAATCGGATCGATGTGGTTCTCCGCAAGCAGCTTCTCGACGAGGTCTTCTGGTTTCATGGCTGTGTTTTAACCACTTCAGCTGCGTTTTGTAAACATTATTTCCTCAGCCATCCGGTATGGTTCGGAGTCTGCCAGTTAGGAAGGTAGCCGATCTTCCTGAAGTGGTCGTGCACTGCCTTCTGGACTCCGGTGTAACCCCAATCGTCGACGATCAAGATGCCGCCCGGTACCAGTTTGTCCCACAGATAGTCCATGGCCACAACCGTCGGGTCGTGCATGTCCATATCAAGGCGGAGCATTGCAATCGGACCTGGTTGATTGTCCGGCAACGGCAGAGTGTTCTGAATCCATCCCTCGACCAACCGGAACTGTTCGAATGGCAGGTTCAGCTCGATGATGTGGTTCTCGACGTCGGTTCGCCGGTGCGCCGTGATCCCACTCGACACGAGGAGGTCTTCAGGTAGTTCGCGATTCGGGTCGAGCTTGTCGCCGAATCCCGGCTGGTATTCGTCGTGGCGACCGGCCAGTTGAATGCCTTCGAAAGAATCGTAACCCCAAACCGTCTTCGTCTTGGCCGCGAGGTGCATTGCAATGATGGATGAACCCATCGCGACGCCGCACTCAACCAAATCTCCTTCCAGGTTAGACGCTTCTTGTGCGAGACGATACGTCTCTTGAAGCGTGGATTCGAAACCGTAGAAACGGTGGAGGATTTTCTTGAGGATTTCCTGGTCGGTCATTCGTTAAGTACCGGCTTGGTCTTCTTCCACTCCTCGATCAGGTAGCAGAGGCGCTCGTACTCCAGCTCGTCGATACTCAACAGCGTGAGCCACGTCTTGAAGTAGTTGTCCAACTCTTGGGCGCGAGGATGCGTCTGCTTGTGATAAATCTCAAAGTCCTTCCTGTTTTGAACCTTGTCGGCGATCAGCATCTGCTTCACCTCGGGCAGTGGCGACATGGTCAAACTCTGCAACTCGTCGAAGCTGAGGTAGGAGTTGGCCGTGCGACGGTACTCCATGGCGAGGATGATGACGCTGATGCCATCGTTAGCCACGCCGTGAACCAGCCAGTTTCGATGAACCGAATCCAGGTCCATGGAGTGTTCCAGGTTCACGTCGTCTTGCACGAACGGGTGCAGGCAAAAGGCCATCATCGCATTTGGCGTGGCTCCGATCGCCTTCAAGACGACGATCCCTTCGTCGATGTGGTTGATGTACGGAACGCCGGACCGCTGGGCTTTCTTCTCGGCGTAGAATCCTTTGATCGCTGCGTACGAGCAGGACTTGGTAACGTCCCACGCGATCGGTTCGACGGGCTCCATCTCGTCGTAGCAATAGGCGCCGGTGTGTTGGCTTTCGTCGTGCTTGACGAACCAAACGTCGCCTCCGTGACCGGGCACGTGACCGACAACGGTACCCTTTATGCCGATCTCTCGGCACTCTAGATGCCGAGGCACGATCATCATTCCGTCTGTGGTTCCGAGTTTAGCAATCCTGACCTTCAAGTAGGGTTTGACGTCGTTGCAGTTCATGCTGGGTTGGTGGCTTCTTCGAAGTTAGTTGTGAGAAAGTGTGGCGCAAGACCACCGATCATCGTCAAGAAGATAGGCGATCCGTTGTTGAGTGCTTCGAGCTGCTCCTTCGACGGAGTGTGGGCGACAACGCACATCTGCAATCCATCGCATGAGCCTTGGCTGATAGGACCGATGAACCCAGGAATTGTGCGAACCTGACTCTCAGCGAGTCCTGCTGGCGGACCAAAGTCAGTGTTGGCCTGTGGGAATTTGGTGAATTGCATCGAGTCTTTCTTTTCCTGCCGGCGTGATCCAGTAGCCCATGCCGATCTTAGTGGCGTACTTCAAACTTTCCAGATGGACGCACGACTTTGGGTTGAACCTGTAGGACTTGCGGTTGAGGTTGTGAGCCCGCATGTCCGTCAACGCAAGCAACTGGCGAGTGGTCAATTGAGTGTTCATGGTAGGAGTTTCTCCACTTCATCTATCCTACCGGCGTCTACGGCGTCTCGAGGAGAGCAACCTAAGTCAGGATGGACTGTGAACCACCACCTCATCGAAGGAATCCTCTTGCCCAAATCCAACAGGCGTTGAGCCATACCGTCGTCCATCGGCAGCGTGTTGCTGTTGGTATTCGTAACCACGTTCAGAAGAACTTAACCGCCGACGCCTAGCGGCGCGTTGCTTGGCACATTTGTCTTCGGCGCAAGCGTCGCAGAGTTTGCCGTGTCCGCCGATTGGCCCATAGTACCGTGCTGGTCGATAGCACCGGGGCTTGGAGCAATAGACTTCCGGTTTATCGTGCAAAACTGACAGAACGAAACTGGTATGGGTGGTGGAAGTGGCATGACCAGCATGGATTGGTCGCAGCGACACTGCAGAATCTTTCCACCATTCAGCAATTTGCGTCCGAAGGGAATCATAAAACACGCACAGCCGATCTAGCTGGTCGACGGGCATTCACCCTCGTTAAGAACACCTGTCATCCCAAACCAGATCGGCTATGCGGCCCGTCACGCACGACGGGTTGTGGCCCTTTGGTTGCGCCAGTGTGCAGGGTATAGCGATGAGCTGCAGTCTCGTTCGCATCTGCTCCTAAAGCCTGTCCAACCGGGACTTTTATGACTATGACAGGTTAACCCACCCGTCGATTCGAGGATGAACCGGGTTTCGCTAAACTGTGCCAGAGAGAACGCTATTTGATCCTCCACGGCGGGCGACTGCGCAACGCGTGCAGCACATCAATTCCCATCCAGATAAAGCCGATGATGAGGCAAGCCCTCAGAAAGCCAGGTGTTGCAGTATCGAGCACGTAAAACGTGGCAGCTGCAATGCACATCGCAAGGATACCGCATAGAAACAACCAGAGAATCCACTCAGTCTTCATCGTGGAGTATTTCTATGAAACGTTCCGCTCGTTCCTGTTCATCCATCACAAAGTTGACGAAGTCGTATGACTTTGTCGGCCACTCGAGAACCTGAGCCGACGTCATCGACGAACCCTCAGGTGGTTTCATACACGACATCTTCCTGACAGACTTCATCGCCAAGCGGTCGTCGTCATCGACCCGCACATCGACGATGTCAAGCGCGTCTTCCTCAAGATCGTTGTAGATGCCGTTGTCGTCGCTGATCTCTGTTGCGCGACCCTCCTCGGGGTTCAAGAGCATCAAGTGACCTAGCGCGTCTCGGTAAACTGCTCCGCGGAAGGTCATCGTTTGCGATTGCGTAGATGCCAAATCAACGGCATGGCGGTTGCAAAGCCTAGCCACGGAATCCATATCAGTAACGCCCATGCGTGGAACGTAGTCACGAGACAGGCCAGCGCAAACGGTACCCACGCTGCAATCAGCATGCCGATGAAAGGATTAGCTGGAGCTTTCATGTTTGGCTGGAAGCAGAAACTCCTTGGCAAAATCTCGGTTATTCAATCCAGTGTATTTCCAATCGTCAACGTCTTGTCTCGACGGTGTGACTGGTTGACCGTTGTGAGTCCACACAATCTTGGCTAACGTCATGCTTTCGATCCGCGCAAGATACTCCAACACTTTGGCGAGATGAGTCAGTTCCACCGTCTCAGCGGCGGGCTCAGTGTCTACGTTCGGCTCTTCACGCTTGAAGATACGGATGAGCTGACCCATCTTGATGTTGTTGTAGACAATGGCCGACTGGCGTCCTTGATGGAAGTTCACGCCGTAGTAGTCGTTCCTCTCCTTGCACCAGGCGATCCATTCGTCGCAGCTGGCAAGCTCCGCCTTGTACTCGCGTTCGTACAGCGCCTCAAAATCAGCCAGAGACTTAGGGTGAACGTATGGCGTCGGCGAACTCATGTTGGTTAGAACTAACCCTGTGACGGGTCTCCGTCCATGTCCAATATCCGAGTGGGACGTGGGAATTCGGTGATGTAGAGATGCCGACCTACTTCCTTCGCCACGATTATCGGTCGTGCACCACCGACCGGATAGATGTCAAGGATATAGGAGCCGAAGTCCAACCATGAATGCTCCCATAGCTTCGACGGCACGTACCAGCCACGAACCACTGTGCCTTTGCCCGTCCACTCATGGAAAGTCTTCGCTGCGGTGTGGCAATCAGAGATTCCTTCCAGCATGTTCAACGCTGTCCACGCGTCAGCCAACAGCTCGTCGATCTCGGCCGGCGTACTCGGCAAGTCGCCAGAGACCTGAGCGTAAGGCGTGAACGTCGGTTTCATTCTTCGACGTTAACGTAATGGTAAGGAACAGGCGGCGTGCCCTTCTCCTGAATACGAAAGTTGCGTGCGCCCGCCTCCACTAAATCTTGAATCGTAGCTTCAGGGTCAATGAAAATCCTAACGCCTCGCCCATCGATCATCTCGAGTTGCTCAGGGCGGGTACGGATTTCGTGAATGACTTTCTTCTTCATGCTATTCGTGTCGTGGAACCGATTGAGGATAGATGGACAAGTAGTGGGCAGGACACATGCAGTGGCGTTTGAACTCGACCTCTCGGTGTGCAGACATTACTGTTTCAAGTACGTCCCTCGGGTGACACGGGAATCGTATCGAGACTTCGCCCTTGCCACGGCAGTCGTTGCATTCCCAACCGAAGACCTGAGAAGTTGGCGTCACAACTGTGGCAGTTCCGGGTTTGGATCGGGCATCCAGTGAGTGACGTGTTCAGTCTTCAACCAGTAACGGCCGCCGTCCGGAGCTGAGAAGTATGGATACCGCTTGTCATTGTCGGCGAAGAAGAAACCACCACGATAGACGTGTCCATACCTGATGAAGCGAACCATATCGCCTGCGTGAGGAATCGGTGCGCCATCCACGATTTTGATCCACGCGTCGGTGTAGACACCTAGCTCCTCCATGCGATCGGCAATAACCTTTCGGCGCTCATCAGGTTTCAAACCCTCCTTTGGTTTGCACGTCTCGGTTCCGATGAGTCGACGAGTCTTTGCATCGAACGTCCAAACTGTCAACATGCGACAGTTTGCGTGGATTTTGTAACCGTGGTAGAAGGCACCGGACGCTTTAGCTGGAGGCATAAATTATGCTGGCGTTGCTTTGTCGATGATCTCGGCCAGCTCACGGTGGTCCGCTGTCCGCAGGTCTTTGCCGCGCCGACGAAGCTCTTCGTTCGTCTTGATCAACGTCTCAGTCACGCGACCGTGGGTCTCTTCTGACCCACCCAAGACGGTGAAGCTGTCTGCCTTCGTGATCCTCTTGTGACCGTCGTGGTTGTCCAGCCCGAGTCCAAGAAGATGTGGATTTTGGTTGTGTCGGCTCATGGAGTAAGAATCGGGATACGGTCCTTCTTGAACGTAACCCAGGTGATTTGAAGTGTTGGATTGGAGCAGCCCTTCGGTCCCCATTCGCTGGAAACTTTCAGGACTTCGGTGTTGTTGGCACGGTACTGCCTAACTCGATCGTTGAACACTTCTTCGTCATCTGGTCCGTGAACTTCAACCTCCACTCCATTGACCGTAACGAAGGCGTCAGTGTTGGTCGGGAAAATCAAGCCGTCTCCACCGAAACCCTGCTCACGCAACCGCTTGCAAACGGCCTGCGCATGGAAGAAATTAGGATGTTTGTCAGTTGAGGAATTGTCTTCGTTGCCGAGGCTGACCGTTTCTGGCCACCACGCCTTCGACACGAATTCAACTTGGTATGCTGACATTGTAAACAAGAACTTGCCAGACTCCAGATTATGAAGCCTTGCGTGGACGGATGGTGACTTTTATGCCTTTCGATGCATAAAGTCTGTTGATCAAGTCATCGGCAACCCAATTCTGTTCACGAGGAATCCACGTGAGAATCATCTCGGAACGCCACAGCTTTCTGCATTCCTCCCGCAGAGTGTAGAGAGCCGGCACGTTGCACTGCCATTTCTCGGTGAACTGGTTCACGACCAGCTGTGAATCCATGAACAAGGCGATCGGCTGAGGCTTTGCGTTCTGCGAAAGCCATTGCAACGTGCCTCTCAACGCCCGCCACTCGGCAACGTTGTTCGTCATCCCGTTCCCGTTGCCAAGTATGAGAGCTGCCTGCTTCAGTGGCTTGGGTCGTGGATCGTCCTTACCGCCGGACACAGCGCCTTCGAAGGCTGCGAACGCGCACGCGCCGTATCCACCCGGATTGAATGGTTCACAAGCTCCATCGATGAAGACCGTAATCATGCGACCGCCTTTTTCTTTTTAGCTTCGTCGATAGCTTGGATGCAGTGGTGAAAGTTGGATGAGTCGCACGAAGCCCGGCGGCTACCGTTGTCGTACGTGCCTGTGAAGTGTTCCTTGAGCCACGCCTCCACGAACTTGTGATTGACCATCCTGCTACAGGCGTCGTAGAAGCAAACGAGGAACCCGTCAATCTCCACCCACTGCACCTCGATGTTAACCGGTTGTCTGTAGACCTCGCCGACCCGAACCAACCAACCAGGGCTTATCTGCTTCCAGTCGTATGCACGTTCGCTGAGTGGGCCGAATCGCTTCACTGAGTCATCGATCCCTTTCAGGTACGACTTCGCCAGGCATAAGCCGGACGGGTTGTCTCGGTAGTTGCATTCGAGGAAGTCCACCATCTCCCTCAGGGCGTTAGTGTAACCGAACCGTGCCTCCCTAGCATAGCGAGACCAGAACTGCTGCACCTCGTTACCCGTAGCTTCGACGATGAACAGCGTTTCTTTCAACCGTGTCTCGGCCGTATCATTCGGCCGGTAGTTACGGTTCGGATACTCGGGAGCTGGAAGCGGATTGATCATGGTACGAACGCCATCGTGTATGTTGCACCGCCTTCGAAGGTGATGGTTAACCCGTCCTTGGTCCTCAGTGACGACGTCACCTTCACGCCGTACATCGGCGCCAACTCCAGTACCAGCTTCTCGTTTCGTGCCATCATCTCGGGAATTGTGACCGGGTCGTCGGCCTTCGTCGCTTCGATGTGGCGGTTGACTGCTTCTCGAAGGGCTGTTACGTTTCTCTTCTGTTCGGCATCCATTAGAGAAATGAGTTGCGAAGGTACAGCTTGCGAAGCTCCTCTGAGCTGGCAACTTTCACGCACGACGGAGGACACTCAGGCGCACTGAGTCCTGCTCGCATCTGGCGACCCGCCTTACGCGCCGAGGCACGAAAACCTTTTGGCAGTTTTGGCACCTCAACCGTGACAGGTTTTCCATTACGATGCTTGAGCTTGGTGAGTTTGATTTTCATGCCAGTTTAGTGTAGATTTCCACTTCCCATCTGTCGATTGATCCCATCGTGACTCGGATCAGGAGCTCGCCGACCTTCTCCTCCACCGTGTCTCCACGGCCACCATTCATAGCGTCCGTGTATGCCCTAGAACACGCCGACCGAATGGCCCTGATCATAGGCGCAGTGACAACTAGAGTGTGGTTCTCCAGCCTATTGAACACCGCCTCAGCGGCTTTCTGGGATGGCGTGGATTGACTTGCTAGGTCCGGCAAAATGATCTTCATGAACGAATGACCATCCCAAAGTTCCTAAAAATGTAAACAATTTAGTGCCGCACCTGTCGTTTTCTGGCTGCGCGTATCATCTTGTGGGCGTATCCACGCAGCAAGCACGGGACTTTGCTGCCGATGTCCACGATGAAGGTGCCAGTGGTGCCAGAACCAGCCGGATCAACGTGCACCTTCCGAACGACTGGAAACTCAGTGTGCACCAGCTTTAGCTGCACGCTCAACGGCCGTTGCAATGAGGTCAAGGGTATCCGCTCGCTCATTTTGCCAGACGCCGTTGTGCATCACTCTATTTCTCTCACGGTTAGCCAAAGCCCGAAGCTCAACGGCGAGCGCTACTCGAGGAGCATCAGCTGGGTTGAAGTGGTCGTTGGCCAAGTCACAGATTTCTTTCTTTATGGGCGTGCGGTCCAACGCCGCCTTGACCATGTCGATCTCTCTGATATACATCTTGATCAGGCGGAGCGCGTCTGTCAAATCGTTTACGACGTACGCACCAAAGGCTCCTGTCGGCCTAGATAATTTCTTGCGCAGGTCGTCGTACTCTTGTTGCAACCGTTGACAGATGTCTTTCGCCTCGTCCAACGTGATAGTTTCAGGCGAATAGGTCATAGTCCATTTGCGAGAACGAATTTGTCGACCACGGCTTGGCTGATCGTCTCCTCGTTCATCTGCTGAAGAATGACTTCCACAATCTTGGACGATAACCCTCGGTCACCGTAAATTTTGCGATAGCGTACCACGTCTGGCATCTTCGAGATGAGATTGCAAACCGAAGCAGGAACGTTGACGTCCGGATTCCCACTGGCTACGATGGCGAAGCCGTGATTCAAGTCATTCCTCCATCGGTGGGAGGACGTAGGCATCTCAGGTTTCTTCCGATGGTCAACGATCTTGCCGACCTCAATCACTGCCGCACCCTTCATGTGCTTGATATTTTCCATGGTCCAACCCGGAGGTGGATTGCCCATGAAGATCGCCTCGACCATTTCGGCGGCGGTGTCCGTAACGTGGGCTTCAACCCCACTCGGTTTGCTAGCGACGAGGATAAACATGACTATTCGAATTCTGAATTTTTACGTTTGCCGTCGTCCCACTTTGTGTGATCCCAACCGTAGTGCTTGCAGATGAGGACGAGATTGTCTTTGCCGTAGTGCTGGTATTCGCTTAGGTCTGGGAATTTGTCGTCGTCGCCCAGCAACCAAATCCACGCCATGTAGTGTTCCATCGATCGCTGAGCCGACAGGCCACGGCAATTGTTCGCCTTATCCCAGGCAAATTCCATGTACTCCTCCATCTTTTTCAAGACGGCTTCGCGTGTCAGTTCGTAGTGAATCCACTTCTCCTCGGTGTGATCCGGATGAGCAGGTTCCTTGATGAACTGCTTCGCGTATTCCCATGGCAAGTGAGCCATGAAGTCGGAACGTCGGTAACCGAAGAAGTCTTCAACGCAGCCGTCGAGGCTATAGTTCTTGATCTCTTGGACGATTTCTTCGTAAGTGCGCATGTGTTATGAATAGACAACGAGGGCGAACGCCGCCAGACCTACGGCAAGAAGAATGATCATGACGGCGATGAAGAGCTTAACTTCCTGTTTCATGGACGGGCTTCTTTTCCGTCTCCCATTCCGGTAGACCGTAGAGTCCCTGAGCATTGCGCGTGAGTTTGCCTTCCTTCACCAGTTGATCGAGATTCACCTTGAGATGAGCCATCTCTCGCTCGCGCTTTGTGGATTTCACGGCTTTGACCACCCGCTGGCAGGAAACTGTTGGCGTCTCAACGCCCGGTTCAAACGCGTGGCCATATCCTCGGACAGTCCTATTCCCTTCGTCATGGATCGCCATGTGCTGAGACCAGCCGCAGACTTTACACGGGTTCACCTTGTCCCTGGCAGGTACCGAGCTGTTGTTGCGCACGTGCCACTTCTCGTTGAACCCATTCCAGACGTAACGGTCCCACCAAACGTCAGAGACCCAGCGTCCCTGATACCGGATGAGTCGACCCTTTCGGTCACCGTCAACAACCATGGTTTTCTTCATCTCGGATGCTTCTTCTCCCACTCCTCAATTTGACTGTCCGGCTTCCAGATTGGGGTTACGTCAGCAACCTTGCGAACGTAGCACGTACTCATTCCCTCAGGAACCATGATCAGGGTGAACGACTCCTTGCAAATGCTGCACGCGCTCTTCGCGCCGATCTCTACCTGCTTGCCTTCGTACTCTGCCGCCACCGTGGCGGCGCAGCACCGAAAGACGCCACCCTTCTCTATGGCTGTCTTTTCAAGATCGTACGTTTTCGTGTTGGGTGTGCTCATTTGATTGGCTTATATTCGGCCGACGTTGAAGTCTTTGTCGAACTGTTTCTCGCGGCGCGTGCGGCGATCGCCTTCACGCTTCACCACCTTCATGGCGACCGGCTTCACCTTCAGCACAAACGGTTGCTCGCTGTTCATCCTAGGCAGACATGCATGGCAGGAGACAAACACGTTGTTCCTGGCTTCGGCGTTCAGCGACCACAGGTAGACTTCCTTGGGTGGTTTGCCGCAGATGTAACAGAGAAGTTTGAGCGTCTTCACGGCTTCTTCAGGCACGGGCAATCGGGATGATGAATGATTCCACCGTTGCCGTACACGACGAACTTGTGGCCGTCGTGTTCCACGGTAGCCAGCATGAAGACGTATCCGCCGTGTATCGACGCATGAGCGTACGTGGCAGACTCCGGCGGCTTCTCGACTACGTTCACTTGAGGGGTCTTGTGGTCGTCCGCCAGCTTACTGATAAGGGTGCCAACGCCGAAGATGAAAACCACAGCGGCAGCTCCAAACGCGATAAAGGTCTTCATGGCAGGTTAATCTGGATGGTGTGAATGATGGCCGCCAGCAGGAACGCTACGGTCCAAGCAATCTTAAATCCGGTGCGACAGGTCTTCATGTGAGCGTGAGTCGTTTACGTTTCTTGACCCGCATCCTGACCGGGGCTTCCTGCCTGGGCAACTTCCTGTAGAAATCACCGAGACAGTTGATCGATCCACAGGCGCACTCGAACGGAACCAGGATAGCAGGAACGCCTTCACGCTTGCACTGAGCGTGGGCTACCGATTCCTCCCACCGACGCCGGCGCATCCGCCACTGAGGAAGGAAGACACGGCCACCACGATCCAGGTGCGCCATGTTGTGTACGTGCACTTGAGCTTCCTTGTTCACGGATAGTTGCGGGTCCTCATGGTAAAACGATTACATTTCAGGGCAGCCGATGGGCAATGTAAACAATAAAGCGAACGCTTGGACGCACTAAATCGTTGGTGACAGCCCGGCTTATTGCCGCTTTGCTGACATTTCAGCGAACGTTAGGTCGTCAATCGCATCCTGTGCGGAACTGCTGTACCGACCAGCTACCCGTAGCTCGCCCCGAATACGTTCCAGCTGAGACCGTGTGAGTTGGAGGGAGATAGATGGCTCTGGCCCCGAATTGGGATCATCGCGCTTGGACGCACCCGCCTCAGCCCATCCACCTTGACCAGCCTTTTCATTCCACGTAAACCCATGTTCGTCCCTCACTATGGAATCGGGTCCAAATTTACGCTCGGACGCACTTGGTCCGCCTTCACGCTTTCCTTGATCCACTATCTCACTATCGCCAGTCTGTCGCTCGTCGCTCACGTGTGGCGCATGGTCGCCTTCAATCGTACCACGCAATGGTGCAGTTGCATTGGCCCGCTTCATCAGCTCCATAGCGAGAAGCTTGCTACCATGGCGCTCTATGCCAATAGAAGCGCCCATGAGCAACACATTCTCGATCAGCACCGTTGCCTCCACGTCATTCATCCTGTTCAGCAGTGGATCATTCTGGACCACCTGACGCGCAATCCGGACCGTCTCATTCACGATGTCTTCCTCGTGTTTACGCAGCAGGTCTCCCTCACGCACCAGCTCAGCAGCCAACTTGGATTTCTCCTTCAGCGCATCAGCCAGCAGTTTGCTCGAGTGGACTTCCATGGCAATGGAAGCTCCAATGAGCATGGTCGTCTCGCTCATGACCTTGGCTTCGGGGGATCGGTTCAGCTCCCAATTCTTCATCAGCGAGTTGTCCTGGATGAACAAGGCCGAACACCGTTTGATCTCGTCGATGATCGCCCGCTCGTCTGCCATCAATTGAGCCAAGCTCGGTTTTCCTTCGCCGTTCAACGCTCTGAGCAGCATGTCCACTTGCTCTCCTCGCAAGGCGTTCTTGCCGTCTGGGGTGACAATGGCGAACGGTTTTCCGTTGAACCTGAGGCTTGCCCGGTAGCGGCTGTACGTCCACGGGTTGTCACCTTGGAGGTGCATTGGTGGTTCGGACAGCAGGTCGTTCGCGTCGCCTCCCGCGGCCAGAATCTCGGCCAACGGCGGCATCGCTGCAATGATGTCGCTCGCGGTTTCGAGGTTGGTTCGTTGGGTCGGAGGTTCGGCTCCGGGGGTATTCGGGCTCGAACCTATAGTAGTTGCGCGCGCGATCGCGGCCCGGAACTGAGCCTCAACACTAGGGACCAGAGGTTCTGGTAAGGCCAACAACCGCTCTCTCGACAGCTCAACAAACAGATTGTGAGCAAAGTCCGGCAGTATCCCACCAGGTTTGGCCATAGCCGGCTGGTAGTTCTCGCACCGCATGGAATAGCCATGCTCGTACTTCATGAACTGCAACCATGACGAATCTTCGCCGTGTGGCTTGTGGAAAAGGATGGCGAAGAAGAGGTCGATGACCGCAGCTTCTGGTGCCAACCCACGCCCGACCGGCGGCGAACCTGGTAAGTCAGTGCAGTCTGCTTGAAAGCCTTGGTCGGACTTGGTGATGGAAATCTTCATGTGGTTACCGCGGCGGTGATTGGTTTGGCCTGAGGGCGCAATGGCCCGATCCAGAAATAATTCTTGAAGTTTTCGTTGCGCACCGAGTTGGCGTACGGGTAGTGGAAGGCAAGACCGCCGGTAGTTTCCTTGGTGAGTTCACCGACCACCATCTTGCCGGATTCCTTGTGGATGCACCAATAGAAACCGGGGATCGTCGGACCAGGACCATTGAATGGTTGGGTGGATGCGCCAGACGGTTGACGTCGAAGGAGGTTGGCTGATTCAATCAGCGCCTTGAATTCGGGTGTGTAGTCCGGACGGATGCCCTCCTGCACGATGGCAGTGAGAAGCAGATCGACAGCCGATTGATAGGCTTCGATCCGATCGATGAGATTGTCGACTCGTGCTTTGACGTCGTCGGCGATTTCGCGCGGGACTTCCAGGTAGAGAGCTTGAACAGCTTGTCTAACCGGGTTTATGTGGCGGTCTAGGTGTTGCATGACTGGAAGGCTTGGACAGGAACGATTCGATGGTGCAGCCTGATCCACCGTTGGATCGCTGCAACCGTTGAAACTCACGCCATTTCCGGCGGAACCTGCTGTGGTTCACTGGCGTGAGGAGACTGAGTAAGAGTTGTGACGCGTCCTTGTAGACGTAGAAGTCCTTCAATTCTTTGCCGCTGCACGCGTCTTCGATGCGGCTGAGAGATTCTTGAATCGGCGTTTTCATTCTGAGATTTCCACCACCGGTTTCCGCTTGACAAAGTCCTCGATCCCGTTGAACATCCGGTTGGATTGCCTCAGGTCGTCGTCCTTCTTGAACTCCGCAAACAACCGATCGAACCGCATGCGAGCGTAGTCTGGCATGAGCGCTAGAGCCAAGTGCAGGGCCGACATGACTTCGTAGTAGTCGTTGTGTTCGGGACCCCGGCAGAATGAGCCAACGACTCTTAAGGAGCGCGCGACGGTCCCGGACTTTGGAAGTTTCGGCGTTGTCAGTGGTTGTGGTTTGCGTTTCGGCATGGAGGGTCTTTGGCGAGTTCACGCGTGATGTCAGTCATGTCTATCCCATTTGGATAGTTCGGGTGTGGTTTGAAACCGGTGGCAAGGTCGCGTGCTGTGGCTTCCTTCGGACGCTTTAGCATCTTCCTGGAAACCCAGAGCTGAAACAGCAGAGCTAGGATCAACAGAATCGCGTTGAACCACGTCGCCCATAGCGGTTCACGACGGAAGAATGCGCCGTAAATCGTCATTGCTGCCGACACGAACATGATGGCGTTAGCGATCGACCACGATCTGTGAGCGGGTGTCATTGTGGTGGATTCGATGTATTGGGCGTGGTTGAATTCCATCGACCAGTTTGACCGGTTTGCACGGTCTTCTTCACCTTCAAATTCGATCTTCCTTTGAGGAGGATTGCCCACGCCACCCGCCAAAAGACCTTGAACAAACGCCATCTAGCGCTACGAGTTGTAGCGGTGATGCGATAAAGATTGTGCTCTCCGGTGTCGACGACCATCTCAGTTTGAATAGAATCCATGCACCGCTCGGCGCTCCTGAACGCGTTGTCGACTTCTCGCATGGCTTTGTCCATGTGTCGAGATACGTCTTTCCAGTCCTGGTTCATGGCAATAGCCCAAGACGGGCCGGCTTGAATGTTGGAACAATTCCCATGTGGCCAAGAACTTGTCCTGGCCAAACGGAAATGTAAACATCAAACCTGAACGATTGCTACAAATTTTCCGCCACCAAAATCCAAGACCATCTCGTTGTCCGACTCTTGATCGAATTCACTGGCTTGGTCTGAGGTAATCAGGTAGACGTAGTAAGAACCGACCATCAAGCAGGTCTTGCCTTGGGCATCAACCAGCGGAAATCCACGCGCGATCTCTCCAAGGATGGGTTTCTCACCAGACCGGAACTGCGGTGGCACGGCGTTAGTCTTTCGCATGCCCACCAGTAGTTTGCCAACGTTGGCCTGAAGTGTTTCGCGAATCTTTTCGGCGTGAGCTTTATCTGGCTGAGGTTCCGTTGGTTGGACGTCGGACGGCTTGACGGCTTCGACCGCAGGTTGAGTAGCCTCAATCGGATTTGTTTTGCGTTTTCTGGCCATGAGATAACTACCACTCCCGTCGCTGTGCGCGCGGCATACTTTGCCACTCTTTCGCGATCTTCTTAAACTCATTCGCATTTGCCCACCACCAGAAAAGCGACTGAGCGATAACGGCTACGACGAGATAGGTTACAATCGACCAAGTTGGAGCAGGAACTCGAATGTAATCGAACTTCTTCCAATCCTTGATGACGTAGTCGGCCTTGATCTCCGCCTCGATGAGCGGCAGCGTTGCTTCAGAGATTCCCTTTTCAAGGATGAGTGATTCGAGTTGGCGTAGACACGTTTTCTTTTCAGTCCAGCCGAAAGCTCGCACCCATGTCGGCGCTGAATTGAGCCCGCCCCAGCAGATAACGACATCATTCTTCTTTCCACCGATCCACGCAGCTTCTTGCCATTGACCAGCCATGCTATCCCGATCCCCGAAGCCAACCAGTATTACGTTCACTTTCTTGGTCGGACCGAGCCTGGCGTTCATCTGGTCGAAGGCGAACAGGTTGACGAGAGTTGCTGATCCGAGCAATCGATCCGACATGAACGCGTTCTTGTTTTCAGGATAAGGAAAGACCTTAGTTCCAACCGGCACTGGAGAATACGAGAACGTGGTTGGAGTCGCCTTGATCCTATTCTCAAATGAGACGAGTTTCGTAACCGGCCAAATGTAGCCGGTTTTGTTGTTCATGACATAGTCGTTCGGATCGCCACCGATCATCTTCGAGGCATGTTCGCCGGTCGTGCGCTTGCCAGGAACGGCCTTTACGCCACCCCACGTTTTTGCGATCGTGTAATACTCGTCTTTGCTGATCGAATGGCTCGTGTCGATGTTGCTGTTGACGTGATACTCGTCGTCGTGCCAGCGGCGTTCACTTGACCAGTGGTCGAATACCTGGCGCGTGCTGTACTCCGGATTGCCCTTCGAATCGGTGCCGGACTGGTAAGTCTCGGTGCGGTAAACAGCTTCCTCGTAGTACTCCTGCCAGCGACCGATGTGGCGACCATCCACTAGCTGTCCGCTCCACGTCTCCACGTCTGACGTTTGGCCGAACAACGCCATCGCATGGAAAATTCCGGCCATGGCGAATCCGATCGCCGTGCCGCCCAACCATTCCTGCCAGACCACCTGCTTGCCGGTGGCCCACAGAAGACCGCCGACAAGAAATGGAATGACAGCGAAGACGTAGAACCAAATGACGTCCACGTTATTTCTTCTTGAGGTCGACGTCGTCGTCCTTGCCGGTCTTGAACGCAGTATCGGTTCTAGACGAGGTGACGAGCTTCACGTTGATCTTCTCGAAGCCGAACATTCGCAACAGGATATTGGAGGGAAAGACGTCGAGCATCGTGTTGTACTCTCGGCCGATGTCGACTAGAGCCACCTGATTTGCTGTCCACTCGTCGCGAGAACCAGTGATGATGTTTTGCAGATTCTTGAACACCGACGTATCGACCTGAGGAATCGCCTCACGAACGGCATTGATGAACGATCCGCTGTTTCCACCGGATCGGGCTTGAGCATAGCCGACAAAGATTTCCTTCAGCGCGTCCTTCTGCGCGTCGGTCACTTGGGCCGACTGGCTGATCTTCTTCCACATGTTGTCGAAGACCGTCGTATTCGCTTGCTCCTTGGCAGAGATTTGGTTCTTGAGCGACTGAGCCCGGTTGTAAATGCCGACACCCCACATTGCGCCGATGCCAGCGAACAGAATAAAGCCACCGACGAGGATGGCTCCGATGATTAGGAATTTTTTCATGTTTTGTTGGATAAAATCAGCTGAGAGCTTCGATGACGAGAACGGTTTTGCCGGCTTCGGCAGTTTTGCTCACACCTCGATCTAGTTCGGCAAGGCGCATGTACGACGGACCTTCCCACGAGTAGTAGTAGGCTCCGGTTGCATTCACCCAATCCAGAATGGCCTTGTTCCAGATGTCGGGATCGATTCCCATCCACTTGTTTTGACCAAACAACGCGTCGAGCAGAGTGCAAACGTGAACGACGGAGACGCCATCACGGGTTTCTTCAGTCACAGCTTCCACGGTAACCGTATTAACAGAGCTCATTGCCCACGATTCAAACAACTTAAGGGAAAATGTAAACAAAAATGTTTACGGACTTGGAGGTTCTTTCTGGCGTGCATTTCGTCACCATTTACACTAAGGTTGGCCCGAAGCTATCGAACTGGCTGACGGCGAAAGGTGTGACCGACGACGAGTGGTTGAAGTGGTGTCTTCGAGACCGAGATTCGAAGGACTTCACCGCAATTGTCGATGAGCTGGAAGAGGCAGCAACAGCTGCCGAGGTCTTAGTTTCGCCGATCCTTGAGGTGGAACGCTACATCATGGAATCCACGGAGAAAGTCGAACTGCTTATTGAACGCAGAAAGCTGGTATTAACGTCGAGACCGAAGCACTACGCTAGCTCGGAACTCATTTCGAGATTCATCTCAAAGTGGTTTGAGATTTTGGACAAAGAAGCCGCTAGCGATCTTTCCGCCACACGACCCACTTCTTAAGCTGGTTGATAGCGTCCTGCCGTATCTGACAGATACGCGATTCAGTGACCTTGAACTCCTCAGCTATCTGCCACAGTCGCATGCCCTCGAAGTAGTTCATCCGCAAGATGGTTTGCCATTGGTCGGGTAACCGGCTGATGTGGGTTTTCAGCAAGCCAACCAGCTCTGCTTCCTGCATTGAGTCTCTTGCAAGAACGTCCTGGGTGTCTGCCAGAGACTCGTGAAGAGATACGCCGTGTTCCTCACTTTCGCTGATGAAATCGATAGACGTGAACGTTTGAGGACGGGCTTCTTCGACCATTTTTCTGTACTCGGTTGGCGTCAAGTTCATCTCGGCCATGATCTCGGTCGCCGTCGGGTCTCGTTGCAGTTTTTGCGTCAACGTTGCGACAACTTCTTTTAGAACCCGGTTTCTAGCTCGAGCTCGACGAGGAACCCAATCCATCCTCCTAAGCTCGTCTAGGATAGCTCCTCGAATTCTCATGGAAGCGTACCCTTTGAACGAAGAAGCTCTGGCAGCGTCGTACTTCTTCGCTGCCGCCATCAACCCGGTTATTCCTACGCTGTGCAGGTCGTCTGCGTCGATGTGTGCAGGAAGATTTAGTTTGATCCGGTCCACGACCTGTCGGACGAGGTACATGTGTTGCACAAGAAAATCTCCGCTAGTTGCCTCCGCGGTTACTTCTTGCCTCTTCCTCTTAGGTTTAACGATCAGCTCGTGAGGAGCTTGGTTCACCTGCTCCCTAGGAACGACCGGTTGAAAAATGTCAAGGCGGTGCCGAGGCGCCACCATGATCGGTGGACCGTCGACGACAACTTGAATAATCTCGAAAGCGTCGTCCTCGACTGTGAGTAGGACGAGCGTTGAGTTCACGACATGGAGTTGAGGTCCACGAGTTTTCGCATAACATCCTCCACCGTGTCGCAGTGGATGACGCGATCCTTCGAGGAAAACTTCTTTTGAATCTGTTCGACTTGAAAACGCGTGATGAGTCCGTCCATAATGACGGCGTAATCGACCACAACGGCAGGAGTGTTTCTGGTATTGGCGTCGCAGAACGTGGCGTCTATTCTCAAGAGGTTTTTGGACTTCTCTTGCACGATAGACTGAGCTGTCGGTAACAATCCAAGAACCAGCACCCGACGTCGACCATCCTCAGCGGGACTCGGGTCGACGACCGAAGCAGCCTTGATGACGATCGGCTCCGGCACAGGCGCAACAGCTTCCACTCTGACCACTTCTGGCGGTAACTTTGGAAGGGATGGTAGACCAACGCCGGACTTGAGCAAGCGGTCCAGGGCAAAGCCGTACAACACCGGCGTAGGAACCTCGGCAAGGATACGTGTGAGGTCCGGCTTTTCTGCCTTTGGCACTCTGAACTCGATGACGAACGGCGCGCCTGCTGGTTTAGAAGGAGCAGCCGACACTTCGACTTCGGGCTCAGGAGTCGGTCGCGGTGCGCTGACGGGTGCAGCTCCACCGGCCACAGACCTGTCAAAGTAGCGCTTCTCGAACTGCTTTAAGGCCATCTTGATGTCGTTCTGGGCTTCCCAGTTCAACAGAGAAAATGCTTTGATGTCTCGGCGCCGTTCTGGAGGAAAGGCCTCTTCCATCGCCTTAGTGAGAACCTCGGTGATCGGCGCCATCATATCGCGAATGCGCGCTTCGAGGAATTTCTCAGCTAGGGCTTTTGTCTCAGCGGGTGTCCATCGGATCATCGTGGCCTAGATTGGGTTGTAGCCAAGAACTGGAGTCCACTTTGTCGAGAGTCTTTTCAAGTCTCGGGCGACTAGAGCGTTGTCGAACAGCGCGTGATTGTTTTGAATTGAACCGAATTTGAAGTGAAGACAGTCCATCCCGAGCAGCACACTCTGAAGTCCGGCATGCTTTGCCTTAAGAGCGTAGTCGTCCCACCAGTACCATCCTTCGTAGTCCATGTCAGGACCGCCGATTTTTTCGATGAGCTTTCTGGTATAGACAACCGGACCTGTGTTCATCTGAGACCGAGGAACATATTCGCCGATGGCAAGCTTCTTCCTTGCCGTATCCGACGAACTGAATGGCGATGACACCATGTTAGTGTAGTTTCGCTCGTAACCGTCGCGACCGCTGATCCATCCTAGGTTGTCACCGTACTCTTCCATGATCCGGCGGATGTCGTCGACGATGGTTTTACCTACGAATTTGTTGTCGTCGTGAGGCACGATTAGATAGTCACAGTCGGTGTCCATGAACCGACTGATAAGACGGCTGTGGACGCCGTGCTCCAGGACGTGAGTGCTTGAAGAATCGTACGACCACGAGTAGTCGATCAGGAGAGTGGGCGCTAGCTCGAGGAAATTGAGCATCGACCGGTCAGTGCACGCCTCGAAAAAGAAAGAGACGTGACTGCCCTTTGGGAAACAATCGGTAATGCCGGTGATCATCCACTCGATCATGTCCTGCTTGCCGAAAACGCCAACACCAATCATTGCCTTCATAGTTTTTTCGCGACGGTTAGCGAAAAACCTTCGCCGATGATTTGCCACGCAGATTGGTCGTAGACTTTTTCCTGAGCAACTCTCGACGGTCCAGGATGGAACTTAGGTCCTCCTGGCCGTGACATTCTGGAATCATGAATAGCGAAGATTCCTCCCTGCTTAAGTAAGGGAACCCATTGGTTGTAGTCTCTCAGCACCGCCTCGTAAGCATGGTCGCCGTCGATAAACAAGAAGTCCAGTGGTTCTGTCCACGTAGGAGCAATCTTTTCCGAGAAATCTTTGACAAACGTCCAGCGCGAACCGAACGGCTTGAGATTGTTCAGCAGGCGTGGTTCATTACCCTTAAGGCTTGACTCCATTGAATCAGCGACTAGTGGATCGACTGACGTGAGATGAAGATCGGACACTGTCAAGATAACGCACGAGCTGAATCCGTCAAGACAGCCAATCTCTACGCCCTTGCCGCCGACTCCGGCTAAAACACGTTTGAACAGATCGCATTCTTCACCAGCAAGTCCGGAAAACGTGAGCGGGTCAAGATGCGGGATTTCGAGTGCCATTTTCCTACCTAAGGACAGCAAACCGGCGCAAGAACAAAAACTAGCGATCCAGGTTTCAACCCAGACTATGAAGTTTCATCGGATAAATCAAGGATGTTCAACGCTTAACCAATAGGTATGAATGGAACCATTGCTTACCTGATGGAACTAACGCTACGATGATCTATCGCACTCCCCCTACGTTCGAAAGACTAATTGGCAACGCGCACAGACCCGCTCAAGACTTCTATGAAGCGTGGCGTGCGAGTTCCAGTATGTCGATCTCCTCGCGGAGACGAAAATACTCCGATGTCCACTCCTTGGAGCCTCTCAACACCCCTATCGAATTGATAGAGCACTGGTGCAGAGAGCACAATGGGCGGAGATAGGGTTCGACAGTACAACCGTTCGCTCCCATGAACGGTAGGTTAGGGTGATTGGTTGGTTGGAGAGTAATGCCGAAGCGCGTCTGTGCGTAATCTTTGGCCATCTGGCAATACTCTCGGTCGCAACAACGGTTGGGCCGAATCTCCTCGATGATGTTGCAGTGCGGCGTGCCGCATTTGGCACAGGTATGATCGGCCATCTTTCGCCATAGAGCGATCAGCTCTGGCGTCTCTTGTCTAAGAGGTTTGAGAATCGGTGTGAGGGATTCGGACGACAATGCCTGGTCCGACGGCTTGCTGGTCGTCGATCTTGACGCCGATGGAACGGAGGAATTGCCGGTTTTTCTCGGCCTGTGGGAATCTGGTTTTGTGTCCGCTGCGGAGGGCATAGGTGGTTTCGACCAGCAGGTCAGTAAGGGTTTTTTCGAGCTCGGTCATCATGGCGCTTTCTTGAGAGAATTCTTGACGTCGCGCCGAAAGCCTTCGCCCTTATCGCACTGGAAGTTGCGACCATTGCCCATGCTGTACGACGTGAGACAAGTCGAGCAGCGGAATGATCCGCCTTTCGTGCCCTTGGCGTACGGGATAAACTCCCATGTGTGACCGTTAACGTCGGCTGGTTTTTCGTTAGGAAACATTGGAGAGAGCGGTTCGGAGTGCCTTGGTTACTTCTACGGCAGAAGGGTACCCGAAAAGGCGTAGTTGATCTCGAACAGCGACAGTTGGTTCGTAAGCCGTTCCGAGAAGTCTTGGACCACCGACTGACATTGGGACTTGAAGACCGGAGACGATTGCTCCTAGGTTGGCGATGATCTTTTCCTGCTCTGGTGTGAATTGTTTAGGCATGAGAATGATTGGTCCGCGAGCTGCGATCCGTCCGCAACCTTCGCAAGGATGAGTCAGGTGTGATTTGCAACCTCGATGGTGGCACGGTTCACCGTCTTTTAGATGAGACCGCATGCTGCTTCAAGTTCGTGGCCTTCTCGAACTGAGCGCTCGTGCAGCGCTGTTTCGTCTTTCGTGGCTGGACGCATTTTATCGAAGTCGAACAACTTGCTGCCGGCCGGTTGGACTACGACGCCGGGAACCCCATCTAGGCGAAACGTTTCGATTCCCAGCGCCATCAAAACGTTGTCGACTCCGACCACGTCAACCAACGACATCAGGCGTTCTTCTTCGGTCGGGATGTATCGTTCCATGACGGCCATCCTACACTTCAGTTGTATTTTGTAAACAAAAAAGAATAGAAAAGTTTCACAGCTGAACTTTCTCGACGTGCTGGGTAAAGATAGCCCAGATAGCGTCGGTGCTTGAATCACGGACTCCCGACCAGTCGCCTTCCATTGCCATCTCTGGATGGTCGGTCATGCTAGCGATCTTCGGGTCGGTCCAGACAGTAAGCGAACGGATAGCGCCGAGTGGCAACCACATACCGAAGGCACAGAGGTCAGAAGTGCATTCGATTTTGACGTCGAAATCTCGGTTTGACTTACGTTCGATGCTGACAACCTTGGCGTTCGTCATGCCCATATTTTGGGCAAGGTCCACGAAGATGCGATCAGCTAGAAGTCTCTCGGCTGGGCGGAGGTTGATGTCGATTTCAGACGGGTTCATCGGGAAGAGAGATGAGATGGTTGATCGCTGCAACGGCCTTGAGAAAGTTCTCGACGTTGGCGACGAGGAACTGGCCGCTAGGAAAGAGATTGTCCGTAACGTCCTTGTGGTCTTTGTTGAACACGCGGAGCTCTGGAATTCTGCTCATGATGGTGGTACAGCTGATCTTGAAACCCTCGTGTTCGAAAACGGCTTGGGCTTCTTGCGGCGTAGAGTCGATGGCGTAGATGCGGAGCATGTTATTTGAGGAGAAGTTGAGGTGCTGGAAGCGAGAGATTCATCTTGAGTTGGACGGGTTTTGGCATGAACCACGCTTTGACTTCTTTCCACGAACCCTTGACAACCGGTTCATCCCAATTATTTGCACAAAAGACTTCCCAACCGGCGAAGCCCCATGCGTTACGGTTAACAGCGAAGAGCACGTCACCTGATTTACGGTCGCAAATCTTGAAGCTATCGTAGGTCGGGAATTTTGCAGCTGGGCAGTTGTTTTTGAAGAAGACGTAGCAATCTTCGGCCTTGAACTTCTCCGAGTGGATGATGCTCTTAGCGGCACTCCACAGCCGCTTGCCGCGATTGAACAGGCTGCTCTCGGAGCAGAACCAGTCGTACCATAGCCCGAGAACATTGGCTTCGTTCGCTTCGTGCTTGAGAAGTTGCTGGACTAGATTGCTTTTATTCGAGCCACTTCCGTCGATGTTTAGCATCGACTTGTTGGCAACGACATGAAATGATGATGAGGCCATGGTAGGATTATTTCTTGGAGCGTTCCTGTTCCCAAAGGGCGGTGACGCGATCGATTTCAGATTGAGCGTGAGGAGTTCCGCCGGTGTTCATCTCGAGGTACCATTGAAGCACGTCCGCGTACGACGAAAGACTTCCGACTTGAAAGATCAAGCTGGTGCGGCGAGCGATGGTATCGAAATCGTCGTAGTCGAGGAACGAGTGACCGAAGACAGGGATTTCTCCGCGCAGCATCTTGCGAACAGCCGTGAGACGCTGGAGACCATCGACGAGGTACATCGGTCCCTCAAAATTGTTTTGCCAACCGCGGCAGTTGAAGATGATGGTACGGCCAGACTCGCCGCCGCGGATCAGAAACTCGCAGAAGGCGATCTGTTGTTCGCGAGACCAGACGTGGCCACGCTGAAATTCAGGTTCGAGGATAAGCGGGCAGGTCCGCCGACCTTCGTCAGACCAACGACCGATCGTGAATTCAACTTCAGCGACCGTCACGTCGATGCGGTAGTGGGCTTGTTTGAGTTGAGGGATGGCCGAAAGTTTCATGCGAACATTCAACCCACTTTATTTGAAAATGTAAACAAAAAAGTGTACGGCTCCGCTACTTTATTTTTTACAATTGGAAACCTATCTCGGCGCCAATCCGAACCGCTTCCGATGGCCAAAAGCGGATAAGTCCAGAAATTGGCTTTCGCGTACGCAGTCTACCTCCGCCAAGAAATTTACTAACTGCATCACGTCGCCAGGACGGAGACGAAGCGGACCTTGTTTTTTATCGGCCTCGATGAGTCGTTCGAACACGCTCTTTTCAGCTTTAGATTTTGGCATTTGAATCTAGCTCCCAGAAATCTGTGTGCCAGCCGGTATTGCAGGTCGACAGCGCGTAGCCGTCAACGTGAACTAGAAGCTGGCCGCGGCGCGTGTATCGAATAACCGTTCCCTTATTTCCCCTAGGCATGACGCGAGTTCGTTCGCCTGCTTCAGTTTTCCTCACTCGTTCGCCTGGGTGCAACATTGCCGTTCTGACGCCGTTCATTTTTGTGGATATTGTAGACCTTCTTCCTGATGTGCGGAGCCGTCGGTCGATAGATCGTGATGATGAGATTTTGCTTGACGACCAAAACGAAGCCTCGTCCGTAGATTTTAGAGACGTCCGATTTGGGATCGCTTTTGAGTTTCTTGCCGTTGAGGAAGCAGTATTCGACTTTGGTCCTGGCGCGTTCCGGCGACTTGCAACCGGTGCGCTCCATGTAACGCTTGACAGCGTGAGCAGAGACAACAGGGATTTGCACACTCAATCTACAGGCGAGAGACTCTTTCGTCGATTGCATTTGGCAGGTCCTGCATGGCTTCGAATTGCTTTGGTGAGAGGACTTCTAGCTGTCCTCCGGTTTTGTGATCGAACACTAAACGACCTTTCTTCGTGGGTACATCTCCCGCTTTCTTCAAACACGAAACGCACATGGTTGCGTCTGGAACAGCTTCCAAACGTTCCGGTGGAATCGGGTTCTTGCAGCGGGAGCAGTTCATCGAAGGGCGGCGTATGGTTTCCGTTCGAAGAGAATGTAGTGAGCGAGAAGGTACTTGGTGCGCATCGCCTTCTGACGACCCTTGCTCGGAATGCCCTTGATGTCTTCCCAGTTCACGTTCATGTCTTCCTCCTTTACCAACAGGACGATCCAGTCGCCATCGTCTCTGATCGAAATGATGTAGTCAAGGTAGTCTCCGCCGGTTGTGTTGGACAACTTGTCGATGCACTTGATGGCGAGGTCAACGGCAACGGCAGGAATGCCTTCGGCTAACCAACGATCCCTCAAAGGAAATCCTGGTTTGTCTTCCTTCACATCGTGGCCGATAGCGGTCAACAAAGCGACAAGGAGAAACATAGATGTGTCGTCAGCCAGACCATAGAAACCGGCGACCAACTTAACCTCAGGATACGCCATCGAACTGATCTTGTCGTGAACGCGTCGTGCCACCTCAACCGGATGCTCGACGTACGGCGTTGTCTGGTCGGCTCGGAACTGGTCGGCGTGTGCGTCTCGGACTACGACTTCGGCGCGATAGAAATGTTTGCTGACGTCTGCGAGGGATATGCTCATGGTTGGAGATTGACGATTCGGTAGGTTTGTCCAGCGGAGTCTTTCCACTCTTCGGGACCAACCCACGTCGACTTGATTTTGATTTTGCGGATGTTGCCTTGTGCGTCTCTGCGAAACCGTTCAGATTTCAGCATGCGTTCGTGCGCTCGGCGGGTATGCGCTATGCGAGTGATTTCTCTGCTAGGGTCTTGGTTGACCGTTGCGCCACGAACAACCATCTTATCGTTCGCTGCGTGCGTCCGATGAATTACTGTGTAGTGCTCCCGAGCTTTTGCCCACTGAACGGATTTTCCGGGGCGGGTCGGTTCAACCTTGGCGACGAAATTACCAGGGCGAAGGTACTCAAGCGAAATAGATTCAAGGCAGACGATGAGAATCGTGACGGCGCGATCAAGTGCGGCTTGGGCCGTCGGTTCAAGAATCTGAGAACCGTATGGACCTTTCGTGATCTCCTTGCCGTTGTCATGGCGGAATGCCCGACTGTTCCAGTCAGCGACGCCAGGTTTAGGCGTGGCGTTGAGGAACACCTTCAGGATCATTTTCTTTCCATCGATGTTGTTGGTCACGACAGCCACGGTTCGAAGCATCGCGTCGTGCCGTTCGCAGACCCCGTAGTGCGTTCCCCACTTAGTCCGAATCCAGTACCGGAAAGATTGGAATGGCGTTTCAAAAACCTTTCCGAAGAAGTTCAGCGTAGTGCTGAGCCGCGCATCCATCTGCTCCTTCGTCTCGTTGCCGAAGTCATACGTGATCAACGGCCACGTCTTGAAATGCTCTAGCTGCTTCATCGTCTCGGCCCGACCTGCGTCAGGGTAGGCGATGTCGATTGCTCGAACAAGCTCTTCGTTAATGGTGATCGGATTCACTTAGACCACCATACCGTTGGGACGGATTTTGTAAACAAAAATTTATGGCTTATGCCCAAAAGACACCCCTGTCGATCAAGTTGTCGATGTCGACTCCATGGGAGTAACCCTTCTGACTAATCCAGCAACGATGGCGCGCGTCTTCTGTAGGAAATCCCCATGGCCATTCGTTCGCGATCGACGTGAGCGTAATCAACTCCTGATCCTGTCCGTAAAGGCGGTGAAGAGTGTAGCACCACATCACGGCGTCGCCCGGCCCTTTGCAGAGATTTAACACGTAAAAGAAAACCTCAATGGTCAACTGCGTAGACTCGTGCATTCTACCTGCGAAGACTTTGAAACCAAAGCCTTCAGAGACTTTAGCAATGACGGAGGCGTGACGATTGTTCGCTAGATTAGTACGATCAAACGGCGTCAACTTGCCTTCTTTTTCATCTTCGCTCTCGGCGGCCAAAAGCTGCAGAAACATCAAGCTCTGGTCCGGGGTCATCGGCTCGATGTCCTCCTTAGCTCGAAAGTCGAGCAACGATTTCAAGACGATCTTCTCGCCTGTTTTCGGACTGATAGTGATGTCTGGTTTGTCGCTCATTTGATGTTGAGAAGTTTCTTGGCTGCTGCTTCGACCTGAGGATCAAGCCAGTCCTTTTTAGAAGGAAGATCGGAGATGATCTGGCGCAAAAGGCTCTCCGCTAGATTCTCACCGTTCAAGGGTTGACGACCGACCACGGCGTTGTTTAGAATCGTTGTTGCGTCGAGAGCCGTTGAATCCATCGCCATTTGAAGCTGCTCAAAGCTTCCGCAGTCCTTACGAGCGTCAAAGTTATCGGGCAAGATGGCGATCGCCTGCACCTCGATGTAGGTCTTTCCCTTGAGCGGGCCTTTAGTGACGTGACCGCGGTAATTTACCCGGTCCCATGTCCATCTAATTATTGCCGGAAGATTGGCGGGCTTTTCTGGAAGATCGATTCTCTTCGACGACATAGTAGGCAGCGGTTGAAGCCAGGACTTGGCCAGTTGTGAGAAGGAAAGCTAGAAGGAGTTTGAACCAGACGCTAATCGACTGACCGAATGGTAACATCAACGTCAGGATGTAGACCGCGCCTACGTTGAACAGAAAGGCGAAGGCGGTGAGCGTGGTTGAGATAGGGGGCGACTTCAAGGTTTGGTTTTCTTCCGATGATCGTAGACGATGTGCTTCTGTTCTTCGGCATGCATGCGAGGAGCGAAGACGTGGCACTTCCCATCGTCTAGCAAGAACTCACGGTGGATCGTGTCGGCAGGAAGATTGGCGTCAGGCTTGGACATTTCAACAACGGCTGTTTCTGGTTTTTGAACCAATTCGCCTTTCCACATTCTTCCGCTTACCTTGGGAACGACCGGAGCTTCGTCTCGCTGTTGTCGTTTGCCGGCTTTCGAGACATAGGTCTTGAGCAGGATTTCCAAACTACCTGCTTTCTCGATACGACCTCGAATGTACTCAGGATCGGAATAAACGACCTCGTCTCCAGTGACTGAACACTTCAGCGTGAGAGGGCAGGGAAAGCCAAGAGTCGGGTTGATCGGGTTGATGCCGCTCATGTGAGGAACGACTTTGAAGGAACGAACTTCACTACTGATCGGGCCTGAACCTTGACGATTTGACCGCTCGGCAAACGCTGGTTGCCGGCTTTCTTCTTCACGATCTTGAAGGTGCCGAAACCGCGGATTGACAGCTTTCCGTTCTGGCGAACGGATTGCCGGATGTCACTCAGAAAATTCTGCAGATTTGGTGCAAGAGGCTTGACGATCATGAAGCCATCCTACACTTTGGTTGGAATTTGTAAACAAAAAAGTGTTGGCCTATTTCAGCCAAACTAGCGCTTTGCGGTCCCAACTCCATCGTTTTTCTCGATGATGTCTAGGAACGCAAATGTTTTTCCTGAGTACGCGTAGCCCAGCAAGATCGATTCAAACTCCTGGTCTGTGATCCACGAAAAACCCTGCTCCTTCACATACTCAATTGCGCCGTCGGGATTGAAACGCACCAGTCGTTGATTGACGAGCCGAGCTTCAGATGGAATCTTCACCACGATTGGTAGTGTCACGACGCTCGCGACTCGCACGAACGGAGACGTGCGGTGCCAACCAGGGTGTTGAACCGTCACAGACCCGTCGCTCGAGTCGTACGCCAACCCAACGTGGTTGAGCGAAATATGGTTCAAGCAGAGAATGTAGAAAAGTGGAGCGCCGAAAACCAGGATTACGGCTAAAGCGATGAGAGACCAACGAAGTATAGAGCGCATAGTACTGCCAGGAGAACGATAAATCTCCTCCAGCGCCGGGTCATACCCGAGTTTTGCTGAAGGAGATTTGCTCATTGGTTAAGAAGCCGGAGCTTCGGTTGGAGCTGGCGTGGCTGGTGTCGGTTCGGCCGGTGCAGGCGTTGCGACTTTCGGTTTGCCAGCTGAGGTTTCGTTATCTTCTGCGGGAGCGCCCATGGTGATGTCCTGTTGGTTTACGTTAATGAGCCAACAGCGACGGTTTCTTTGTCGTCAGCCGTTGGCCCGAAAGAGAGAAGACGCGGAACAATTCCGGTGGTGGCTTTGATCTCTGTCAATAACCAGTCAATGGTTCCTACGTCTTTGTAGACCGGTTTTGCGTTCTCAAGAGCTTGTGTAACTTTGGCCCGTGCAAACAAATCCCGAGAACTAGAATGATCGAGACGCATGGTAGACCTATCCGGCAATCTGTACTCTGAGCAGACCTTCAGTTCGCCAAGTGAACTTACCCGATCCAAGCATGTCACGGCTAGGTAGTCCATCTTGCCGGCGACGTCGCACGCGTACTTCAATGCCACAGTGTCGAGCCAACCAGCCCTCATGCCACCTTGCCATCGGTTGTGGACGTTGTGCTGCTCTGGAAGTCTGCGCGTCATATCCTCGTCATAAGCAACAAAGGGACCCGCGCCATGTCTCGTGCTGTAGGCTCGCGTTACGCCGATCTTGGTAACCTCTCCGCCATAGCCGATCTCGTCCAACATTTCGTCGGCGTTGGCGAACGTCGTTGTGCTCCACGTGGTATGAGGATGAAAACCGTACCACTCGTCTAACAACACGCCTTGAGCGCCTTCGAAGACGATTGGTCTGTCTTGGTTGGCGATGTCTCTCCACGTGTTGCGCGGCACGATATGAACCTCTTGGACGAAACTTTGATAAATTCCTAGAAAGAAGTCGATGACTGATCCGTCAACGAAGCAATCCTCAAACTCCTGCATCGCGTCTGGATGAAACGACGCGCCATCGAGCATCCTCTTCAACTTGGCGCATTTGTGCTCTCTCAAGAGCTTTAGTTTCTGTCTGACGAGGTCTGGATAGAATAAATCTCCAGCTCGGATAACGAACTGAGGATTCAACATGACGTCCTCCATCGTCTCGCCGATGCCGATGCCGCACGTTCCGTGGGCTCCGTCACCGCGGTGCAGCTCAATGATTCGGTTCGCCGCTTGTTGAAAAGGGCTGATGATAGGCGCCTCGTGATCTATGAAAGTGCGAGCCATCGGCTTCGACACGCCAAGCGTCTCGAGATGCGCGGCTTCCTTCATCATAGCCTTTGGAGCGATCAGCACGTGTTTCGACAGGAACGTGGTGGTATCGTCCACGAACATGCCGCTGCCGAACTGAGAAAATTTGTGGCTTCGTCCATCACTTGTGACGACGTGGTGGGCCGCCTGAGCGCCACCGTTAAACCGGACCACAGTTCCAGCGCCCACCTTGCGGACAAGGTAATCGACGGTCGTTCCTTTGCCTTGGTCTCCATATCCAAGGTCGACGACGATGTAGGCTTTCATAAAAGTGAGGCCGCCAAGAGTAGGGGTGTCGTCTTGGCGGCCGGTCGCTCGGTCGGTGTGTCAGGTCAGGCGACCATCATCGCCAGCGGTTGGAACCGCCGCTGGGAGATTGCTTGCCGCCGCCTTGGCGGTAATGGCACGAGACGTCGAAACAACGGCCAGTGCCGAACTTGCTGCGCGAATAGCGCCAGAATCTGCGCCTGCACTGTGTAGGTCGTCTGCTCCGTCCTTGATACTGGCGATGGCTCCTTCGACGAGGCCGATCGTCATGACGATGGTTTCACAAACAGCGTCGGCGTCAGGAAGCATGATGACTCGTTCGCCGAGAAGTTTCTTCCAGCGCTTGGCGATCTCCGGCATCGAACCAGTGCTCGTGGTTGGGATGATGTGGAACCACTCGTAGCGAGTCAGAAGCTCCTTGGTGATTTGCTCGAGTGTAACACTCGCCTCGAGTTTGTCACCAATTAGCTGCTCCACCTGTTCGCGATCGACCTTCGGATATGGCATCTCGTCACCGATGGTGAAGAGGTACGCTTTTTCCTGCCGCTTGTCCCAGCAGTCGAGGTCGGTTCGACGAGCGAAATAGAAGGGGATGAGCTCGTAGGATTCCGTGTTCTGGCCACCGCCACCGCCCTCGAGGAAGAATTTCCCGAGGTTATCGTCCATCTCCAAGCCGGATTCGAACTGACCGATCTGCAGAGGGACGCTATCGGTTGTGGCATCGCCGACGGCGCCGAAGAGAATTTGCGGGTCTTGCACGTAACTCTTGGCCAGCAGAATGTGCATGAGTTGACCGAGTTTCTTTTGGAGGACGACAGGGATTCCTCCCATAGAGCCAGTGACATCGAAAACGACGGCAATGGCGCGCGAATTTGGGTGAGCGGCGCTGTCGCGAGATTCACGGCGCTTGTCCTTGATGTTCATGTCGGCGTGAACCACTCGCGGCCCACCTGACGATTTGACTGAGTGGTCGTAGGCGAATGCCGACGCTCCCGTTGCGGCGCGGTGTGTGGTCCGCGCTGTGTAATCCTTGTCTGACCAGCTTGTTGATCCCATGGTGATTTCTCCTGCGTTATGCCCCTGCTAGTGCTGGGACGTTAAAGATGCGAAACTTTGGTTTGCCGAAATTCTTCTCGAGCATTTTCTTCCAGTTGGTGGCCAACTCGAGAGCGTCGTTAGGACGACGATGAGGTGCCGGGATTAGGCAAGAACGAAGAAAGCGTTGCATTTCAATCGGTACGCCAGCTGGAAAGACGGGATTGTGCGGTACGTTAGTTGCAGCACCGAGTAGGATCGACAACGTGAACGCAGCCATGTAGATGTCCACGGCAGGAGTTGCTCCCATGCTTTTCAAAACTTCCGGTGGATAGAGAGCGATCCATTTTTTCGATATGGCCTTGATTGGTTCACCAATCGGAACCGAATAGCACCAGTCCACCAGCACCAGCCCGTGGTTCTCAGCGCAAATCAAAGCGTGATCAGGCGTAAACGCTCCGTGGACAATACCAGAAGCGTGGACAAGTCCAAGCGTCGTCCATGTCCGACTGCCCATCCATGCCACGTCTCGTGGATCGAGTGGAGCCATCTTGTACGCGTCGAGAATGTGGTTCATGCTCGTCAACCCTTCTGCTGGAATGAAGACGTTAGCCACTCGTTTTTTGTTGGCGACGTCTGCGACCGTAATGGATTCCAATAGTCGCGGAATTCTGAACTCCATGTCCTTGTCTTTCGCCAACTTTTCAATGGACGTCCGCTCCGCAGTCATCAGGTCATTATTCTTCGGATTGCGTACGACTTTGACGTATGCCTCGTGGGTATCTCCGTCTTCAGAGTATTGAGCCTTGAGCACATCAGCAAGGTCACCTGTCAGCGACAATGGTTCCCCAACAACGTAGATTCGTTTCTTCGAATGGATGGTAACAGCCTCCGGAGCTGTGGCGACCACTGCCACCTTTCTGTCACCGTAAGTCTTAGCTTCGATCTTGGCCTCGGCCTGACCCCACCACTTGGCGAGAAGTTGAAACGCACCGTCGGCGACCTTCTTGTCTTTCGGGTCCGTGTAGCGATCGGCGTGGCAAACCTTAGCGAATTGGTGATAGAGTTTCTTGCCGGCCTTCATCGGGTCGGCAGAGCTCAGCTTCCCAAAGACGTCTTCAGGGCATTTCGCCTTGTTGAGTTGCTTGCGAACGTTATCGAGTTCAGGATTCATCGTCTTTTGCTTCTGGGAGCTCTTCGACTATGGTTTGCAGAAGGTCTTGGTCTTGCTGTTGGCGTTGCTCCATCTCGCGCCACGCGGACATGTCTAGAAACTGCTTCACTCCGTTTTCAACCAGAGCTATAAGTGTCTTCGGCTCGAGAGCGTCTAGTTCCCAACTGCTATCGCCGAATTGTTCTCGGTATGCCGCGGCTCGGCTGTCATCCATCTTCACCGGGTTTTCTGGGAGTTGATGGCGCTGGACTTGGTCGTAATTCAACGCGAGTCGAACGACGTCAACTGGGCCGTCGCTGTAGCGCTCGAGTCTATCTCTTACGTCACGAGACATGTCCAAACCGGACGGGTCGTGGTCACCCAAGTAGAGCACATGAACGTCTTTTCCTTCGACATCGCGCTGCGACTGAATGAACTTTCCTCGCGAGTACATCGATGACACGGACGAGTAACCTTTGTTGGCCGTAAAAGCAACTCCCCATTTTTCGCAGACCGGCGCCAGCACGCCTTCCAGGGCTTGCTTCTCAACCATGACCTCGACGTAATGCTGTTGCTGTTTCCACCGAGCTAAACGAAAATGTTCAGTCAAGTGCTGCAGATACGACTTGAGACTCTTATATTCCGGAATCGAGTGAGTCACGCGTCCGCGGTCTTCGATGGCGTCCCAATCTAGCATGCCGCCTTCTCTTGATTCAGAGATAACGGTAGCGAACGCTTCGTAGTTTTGCGGCGTATTTTTCATCCAGTTCTTCGCCACAAACTGGTAGTAAAGCTGGCGAACCGTAAGCTTGAAACCCTGTGAGAGATAGTCTTGGCACAAGCCGTCGGCTTTCGCGATAATGTCGATCGCTCGTTCACCAAACTTCTTCTCTCTGAAGCATTCTTTCATGGACGGGTTTAGGCTAGCGTTGTCCTTGAGTTTGTAAACAAAAATAAATCACTTGCCGTACCACGCCGTGATCGGTCGTATTGCGAACGGAGCAGAGTGGCCATGCATCGGAATGTGACCCCAATCGCCGGTGTAGATTCGCCAACCTCTGTTGTTGCTCCCATCGTGGTCGCACCAGCCGTCCCAACCGTAATCGTGGCGTAGGCACGCGTAGGCGTCGTACGTTGCGGTGAGGCCATCCCTGGTTTCAGGAAGTGGCGGTGGAGTGACCTTGTCAGCGGCTTCCGAATTGAGGTAGTTGTAGACGAAAGCAGCAAGTTTTTGAGGATCGTAACCCTCGCCAAACGGAAATCGTTGCGTCAACTTATCGTTGTGATCGATCGGATACTGATACAAGACAAGGCCGAGGTGAGGATCGATTCGATAGCCCGTGAAGCCTCCGTACCCTTCGCTCTTCTTCGCGTGAACCTGCGGCCACCGAAATTCTCTGCGGAAGATGAATTCGAGGATGCCGACCAGTTGAGCTTGGTTATCGCCTGTGACGTTGAATCTGTGGTTGTCCATTACTTCAGGGCAGTGTTGATTTTGATCTTCTTGCCGGCGCGACGGCCCTCGGCAACAGAGCCGAAATCGTCTAGATTTCCTTCACTGACTTTGAAGTATTTCAACCGAGGATGGTAACCCTTGACGGCTTGATCGACCTTCTCTTTTTCGCCGATCAAAATCATGGCGACGGATTTGCCTGCATCAGCGTGCGACAGTTCGGCTTGCGCTTCGGCTTCGACTTTTCCCTTCTCGATGTCAAGCTTCTCATTGAGACCTTGGTAGACACCGTAGAAGAAGCTGTTACGGCTTGACATCGGTGCGTCGACGGCCTTCCGGTGTTTGTGCCAAAGGTCAATGAATTCGCGATGGAGAAAGCCGTAGACGTAGATGGCAATGTGAACGTTGGTCTGTCGACCGATGAAGCTTAACGATTTCACGGTACCCGTCTTCTTGATTCCTTTGTCGACGTAGTCAGTCCAATCTGAACACTCGATGATCTTCACGCCGAAATACGACTTGAGAATCCACGTGATGAACTTATGACAGGATGGAAGTCTAGCTGCGCAAACTCCGCCTCCCTCGCGAGAAGGCCTGAACGGTTGCTGGACGATCGGCTCACCGGCTGACGTGTCCTCCGTCATGTCAATTGAGGCAAGGTCAATCCCGTGCTTCAGTGCAAGTCGTTGTGCGGCCATGAGCGCACCTTCGGCTTCGGCTTGTGTCGATCCTTTCGATGTCTCAGCTCGAGAAAGGAGCTTTTTGATCTTCTCGAGAATCTCGGTGTTCGCGACCGACATCGCCGGATGGTTCTCCGGTTTCAACCCTTCTGGTGCCTTCTCTGGTGCGTCGCTCATTGTAGTCAAGAACTAGTCAGACCCCAGGATTCGTTATCTTGGGCGGCGTGATTTCGTTCAATTTGTTGAGAATTTTCCTGATAGCCAGTTGAATGCCCATTCCACGCTGGGCTTTGTCGAGTTCGAGAAACTGAGATTGCTCAGCTATCTTGGCCAGCGTGTCTAACTCTCGCCACGTGAGCTGGTTTTCGTTGTCCGGAAAAACACTGGACGCATTCACTATTCCGTAGAGAAATCCTCCAACTTGAGACGCGCGTTGACACACGCCGTCATAGTGTTTCTGCGAGCACTCAACTAGCAACTCAATCTCGTCAGGAGAAAAGGTAACCCACGCTTTTGGTTGAAAAGTGACAGACAAGAGATTCATTTCGGTGCAGGCCTCCTAGTCGGAGGGCTGTAGCGAAACCCGGCGAGGCCACACGCCCCGCCGGATTCCATGGCTGTTTAGTTGAGAAGCAGGTCGACGGCGGCCGTCTGCAGGCCAATACCGTAACCGATCATGTTGGTCTCGAAGCGGGATTCGGCAGCACGCTTAGCGCGAACCGGTTTCTCGTGCGAGAGGAACTGCGTGACCGCGTTTAACGCGTCGGCGCGGGTCTTACCCTCGTTGCCGATACCGTTGCGGAAGAGCTCGAACACCTTTGTGCGGGTGTTGGTGACACGTTTGCCTTCGCCGGGCATCCAAACCTCGACGAATTTCTTCGCGTCGCCTTCGGACATCTTGACGGACTGGAGTTGGTTGTAGACCTTCTGGAACTCCTGCGCATGCTTGTCGGCGAGACCGACGATGCGGTGAGCTTGTTCAATTTTGTCCTTGAAGTTTTTCGTGTGACGGATAACGACCATCGATTTGGCCTCACCGAGGGCGGCCGACAGCGTGTTCATGCAAACCACGCGAGTGGAGACGAAGCGAACTGAAACCGGTTTGGTGCCGTCGTGACTGAGATAAACGAGGAAGTACTGCTTGAGTCCGTCGTTTTTGCCAGAGAGAAAGTACTCCTTCTTGAGGCTGGCGAGGAACCAAACGATCTTGCCGTTGCGGAGTGAACCGGCCGTCTCGTAGACTGCGTCGTCACCGATAACCGGATCGAGGATGTTGAGACCGTCGACGTTCTGGATCGGCGTGTAGCGGGTGCCCACGATTCCGAGGGGCTCGCCAGTGTCAGCGCGAACGATTCCGAAGTGGTCGGGGAAGGATTTGCCGTCAGCAACGCGGATGCGTTTCTTTGAAACTTCCCAGTTCAGTTTGGCCTGAGCGAGAGCGGCTTCCGCCGTAAGAGCACCTTGGACAACGGTGCCGAGTTTGTGCCACGGGACGATACCGTTAGCAGAGACCATGTGGTCATTTTCCTGGAGTTCGTGAGCCATATTGATTCGAGTTTTTAACGTTTAACAGACTTGATTTGCTTTCAACGAAAGTAAGCCTAAACTTTCTTTCAGCAATGTAAACAAAAAAGTGCGAACTATTTTTCGGTATGTTCTTGGCTAGATTGGATTTCCCTGATTTCCGTGTCGTGGGTAAAATCAGCTCTAGCACAGGCCAGAAGCAACTTTACGATCATGAGAAGCACCAGACAGATGGCGAATAGGCCGAGAAAGTTGATGAACCTCTGTTCGCTAGGCGAGTATTCTCCGGGGCTCATGTTTCGTATGGAGCAATGCCGCCAGTGGTGTAGTAGCCGTTGACGTTGAGCATCATTCCTGATTTTGACTTTCTCGGTGTCGGCGTACGACCAACGCTGAAGAGGAACTCGGCCACGAGTTGGCGACTGGACATTTCCTCGATGTCTGGATCACGGCGACCCATCAACACGGAAGCCACAGTGCAGAAAGCAGTGGCTTCATCATTGAAAGCAATTCCATCGCCTGAGCGATTAAAATTCTTCGCGTCAAATTTGAAACCGGAGGCTTCGAGGCGGTAGAGCGAATTGAGAAACCCGGTTGCCGACATGTCTTTGAGCTCGTTGAGCATCTTGACAAATTCCTCAGCGGCGTCGTTGCCCAATTCGGCGACAATTCCATCGTACACCATCTTGATGTGCTTCGGGCCAAGATCGCCACGGTTAACGCCGCGACCCGAGTAATACTCTGGACGAGCGGACAAGCGACCATCCGTGTGTTTGTGGATGATCGCGCGAACGGACATTTTTTCAGTTGACATGGTTAAACTCTAGTTGCGCATTCGGGTCCGAGACCCAGTTCGATACTCTCTGGAACAGTGAGCTTACGCCCACAACGGCCGCAGCGACCCTCGTGCCACAATTCGCAGTTCGGAAGCTCCTGACCTGCGAGAACTCGCTCGACTACCCACCTAGCTGCCTTAGCGGATGGCGCGTCCGGCGTAATCTTCGATCGGACGCCGTGCGAGTAAGTCCCATTGGCGAAAATCGTGCCGACAAACTGGTATGAATGCTCGTTGTCCGAACCGTTAAGGACTGAGACGAAGTGCGGCGATTGAGCGGTCGGTTTGCGAACCTTCAGCGTGAATCGCGTCTGGGTTTTACCTGACCGGACCGTGAAAGTAGCGTTACCAGCGAGCAGAAACTGCTTTAAGTTTGCCGGAGCAACTTGAGCAGGAGCAGCGGGGTCCAGTCCAGGTAGGGAAGGAGTGTCAACCATAAAAACCATTCAACCCACTTTGTTCTGAAATGTAAACAAAAAAGTGTAGGTAATTTTAGGTGTCTTTCGGCTCAGCTGGAAGTAGGTTCTTCTAGACTATGGCTGACTACCCGGAGCTTCTGGCACCCATTCCAGTTTCATTCCTTACCGACTTCGTCCGAGACTTTCAAAAGAACCGGCTAGATGGGCCGCTGTCTCAAGCAGCCAACGATTTAGTTCGAGACGTTCTATTTCGAGCTTCACTCGAAGACGCCGTTGAAACTAGGATCGAGCTCAATAACCGGATTCAACAGGAGGAAAGAGCGCCAACTGACGAAGAATTGCGGCAAGAAGAGGCAGACAAGCATGCCGATCCAATTCTCGATGTCCTCGATAACGTGGTCGAGGGAATCCTCAAAGGCGAGAGTCTCGAAAAGCATCACGACCAAATTCGCAAGTACATCCTGAACCAGCAGGATCGGTCTGAGTTAATCGCCAATCTTCTTCTCACAAAGGACTACCGCCGACTCGTCTCCTTCGTGAAGGTTCGAGATGTCCTCGAACAACGGCTACTAGAGGCAGCGACAAGAGCGGATTTGAACATCTCCGAGATGATGGCGATGATGACGATCGTCAATGCAGGTGCCGACAAGCTGTCGAACAAGGTGGAAGCCGGAGCGTCCAACATCTCTGACGTAATTGCTCTCATGACGAAGGTTGACTACACGCTGCAGGAAAACGATTCGAAGATGAAAGAGAAATTGAAGAAGACGTCGCCTTCTGGACGAGAAATTGTTCGTCGCGTCATCCACAAGCTCAAGAAGGTTTCAGAGGAATAGTCTTCCTCAGCGCCGTGAGTGCCGACGTAGGAGACATGAACAGGGTGCCGCCACGCTTACCTGGACGTCTCCATCTCCACTGGTAAATGGAATCGGCAGGATGCACCGGTTCGGGTGTCCATCCGGCTTTCTTTAGTTCAGCCGCCGTCTCTAGGTCGCCATCGTAGATGATTTTCGAGGCAGATGCTTGAAGCTGTTCGAAATAAGACTCCCGCTGGAGCGGCGTCATCTTCGCAATTTCCTTCCACGGTTTGTCCGGCATTCTCCAGCTTACCCCGCCTTGGAAAAACGTAAACAAAAAATTTCCTCGGTAGATAGGCAACATGTCATTCCTGACAGAAGATCAGCTGGACAACCAGATCGACCTCCCAGTTTCCGCTCCCACGATTTTGATCGAACAGCAGAAATGGATCATCGTGTCTTCTATCAAGGTCGTTGACCCGATGCAGCTGAACCTACGCTGGCTTCAGATTCAGCTGGTTGAGGTTGTGAATCCGTTTACAGACGGAACCGTCACGGTCACTCCAAATGCCCAAGGGCTTTGCGTGTTTCCGCCGTCGGACATCATTCTGGACAACGCTGACTATGGCCTGGCGTATCTTGGTCTCTACCGAGGATTCTCACCTGCCGTCACTCCCCTTTCTCAGTCTTTGCAGGAACCGCCTCTGATCGTGGGTGGAGTAAATGCCACCGCAGCCGCCATCGCTGCCAGGAACGTCACGCCTACCGTTTATGCCACGGCCGGCGTCTACAGCTTTGTGCTGGTCAACAACACTCAGAACCGTCGGTTGAAGGTCACGGTCACAGGTCAAGCTCGCATGGTTCTCAACCCGGCATGACCACGGCTAAATGGCGAATGAAATCTTCCCGAATTCGTCGCGTAGCCCTGCCGGTGTCATTGGGCTAGGTCAGCCGGTAACGCTGACGTGGGCGGCAACCGCTACTCTCGGAATCGCGTATCGAGAGGGTGCAATTACCAAGCCGAACGGGCAGGTGGTCAACCTCGCCCGCGTTTGGTATCCTGACGGTCCGCTCGGTCCTCAGTCGTTTACCGACACCGTCCTTGCTGGACTTTACAGCTGGCGGTCTCGTTACGCTGACATGTCGGTGCTGCAGGGCGCCGCCAACGGACTCACCGGCCAATACTACAACGGCACGGACTTGAATCCGGCTGAGTTGGTGTTCACGCGCACCGACCCGAACATCAACTACAGTTTCCCGTCGAATTCGCCACCGGCACCTGGAATTGTCAGCGACCACTATTCGATGCGGTGGACAGGAACTATCATTCCGAGGTTCACGGGCAACTACACTTTCTCCACTCTGTCAGATGACGGCGTCCGTCTCTACGTCAACAACGCCAATTTGATCAACAATTGGACGGATCACGGCGCCACTACCGACGTCGGTCCACCGATCTTCCTGCAGGCGAACGTCGCTGTTCCGATCGTCGTCGAGTTTTTCAACAACTTCGGCCCGGGTCTTCTTACCCTCTACTGGCAGAGCGCAGCACAAAACTACGAGGTTGTTCCTCAAAGCCAACTACGCAACACCGGAAGCACGCCGCCAACGTACGGCACGGGCTACATCGATCAGGTTCTCACGTTTCAAGTTGGAGGTCTCACCCAAGCGAGCGTCGCGATTGCTCCAACCACGCCGACGGTACAGATTGGCGCTACCGTCAACTTCACGGCTAGCGGCGGAACAGGAACAGGACTCTTCAACTGGGGTGGCGAAGCGTCTGGAGTTGGCACGACAAAATCGGTTCAGTTCAACTCTGTTGGCACGTTTCAAGTTACGGTCTATCGGGCAGGCGACAACACGTACAATCAGTCGAACACGGCCACGTCGACCATCACTGTGGTGAAGGCGAATCAGGCGACACTAGTTGCCTCCCCAGCAAACACGACTGTTGCTGTCGGAACTATCGTAACGCTGACAGCGAATGGTGGAACAGGAACAGGCCAGTACCAGTGGGGAGGAGCAGTAAGTCTCACGACATCGCTGAACTCCATTCAATTCCAAGTTCCGGCAGCTGGTTTGTCTCAAATCACGTGCGTGAAGTTGGGCGATGCCACGCTCAATAATTCGAACCAAATCACGTTCAACGTCACAGGTGTCAAGTCGTCTCAAGCGGCAGTTACTGTGTCGCCAACGCCAATCAACGTTGAGCCGGGAACAACAGTTATGTTCACGGCCGCCGGCGGTTCAGGAACAGGCCAGTACCAGTGGGGTGGAGACGCGAGTGGAACGGGTAGCACAAAGCAGGTCACCTTCAATACGGCAGGAAGCAGAACCGTCACCGTAGTTCGGCTAGCTGACGCGGCGTACAACCAGTCGAACACGGCGACCGCAGCTGTCACCGTTCAAGTCCACGTTATCACGCCAAACTCCAGCAGAACCCCTGCTACGAGACCGGTTGGATCGCCGTTCACGTTGACATGGGCAGCGACAGCTACGCTAGGAATTGCGTATCGAGAAGGTTCAATCCTTCAAGCGGACAGCAGCGTTGTCTCTCTTGCTCGGGTCAATTCGTTTGAGCCTGGAATGCTTGGTCCGCAGTCTTTCCTGCCAACAGGAGGAAAGGGCGTCTACACGTGGACTTCCAAGTACGCAGACCAATCCATCAACACCGGTCCGCCATTCACGGGTGGCACCGGGTTTGTGGAGCAACAGCTCACCTTCACCGTCACAGGACTAAGCCAGTCGACGGTGGTTATTTCCCCGTCGACTGTCGGAGCCACGCTCGGTGATGAAATCACGTTCACAGCATCAGGAGGATCAGGAACCGGAGACTACCAGTGGGGCAGCGATGCAAGTGGAACCGGTAGTTCAAAAGCTGTTACGTTCAACACTCCAGGTGTTAGAACGGTCACGGTCAAGAAACTTGGAGATTCAACCTATGCAGATTCGAATCTAGCCATCGCGACTATTACTGTCACGAAGCTTGTTCAAGCTGTTGTCACGATCTCTCCTAGTTCGATTGACGTCGAACCAGGTACCCTCGTCACTTTCACAGCTTCAGGCGGGTCTGGCACTGGAGACTACCAGTGGAGTGGAGACGCTAGCGGAACAGGAACGACGAAGGACGTCACGTTCAACGTCGGAGGCTCTCGCGTTGTCAACGTTAAACGACTCGGAGATTCGACGTATCAAGATTCCAATTTTGCCCAAGCGTCGATCGACGTTGCAGTTCACATCATCACGCCGAATTCGTCGAGGACGCCGTCTCCAGCTTCATTTGGTCAACCGGTTACGCTGAAGTGGAATGCCACAGCAACGCTAGACATTTACTTTAGAGAAGGAAGCATCGTCAAGCCGGATGGAAACACCGTTGCCCTCAATCGGGTTTATTACAACGAGGCGGGAATGCTCGGCTTTCAATCGTTCACAGATACGGCCCAACGCGGCACGTATACCTGGACATCTCGTTACGCCGACTTCTCGATCATCAATCCTCCGCTGACGTATGGTGTCGGGTTTAAGGACCAAATCCTCACGTTTTTCGTCAACGGTATCAATCAAGCCGCTCTCTCGCTTACGCCAGGGACGATCAACACTTTCGTCGGGAATACGGCTGTCTTCACCGCGTCGGGAGGATCGGGAACAGGACTCTATCACTGGAGACTTTTCTATCATCAGACGAGTTCCACGGTGACAATTGACACGACCGACCCTGAGCTCATTCTCACGAACGTGGCGTTAGGGACCGTCGACGTATGGGTCACTAAGGTCACCGATCTCACGTACAATTCTTCGAATGAGGCTGGACCTTCGCACCTCGTTGTTGTGAAGGCAACTCAGACGACTGTCACTATCGCTCCGACTGCCGTCACCGTGGAGATTGGAAGCTCGGTCACGTTCAACGCCGTTGGCGGCAGCGGAACGGGGCAATATCTTTGGGGAGGAAAAGCGTCCGGCAATGGGTCGTCAAAGGTTGTTCACTTCGCACAACTAGGCACGTTTCAGGTTACAGTGTTGAAGTTGGGAGACACGCTGTTCAACAACTCGAATACGGCCACAGCGACCGTTATCGTGACGGCAATCCTGCCTCCGACAGTCACGATCTTTGCTTTCCCTGCTGAAGGCTCTGCTCCATTTTCCACGACAATCACGTGGTCGTCTGAGAATGCCGTCGGAGTAACAGTGAGTGGTCCTGGTCTTTCGTCGACAGCACAAAATGGAAGCGAACTAGTTTCAGGTCTAGGCACTGGCGTCAAAATCTACACGATTCACGCAACAAACGCGGGTGGGACGACTTCTGCTAGCGTTCAAGTCACAATCGATCTTACCCCTGTTGAGACTACAGGATTCACGGTTCATTTCACCGATCAAACGGTGCTTCGGGCGGACACATGGCTTTGGGATTTTGGTGACGGTTCGTCAACGTCAACGGTTCGAAATCCCATTCACACCTACAACGATCTAGGTGTCTTTCTAGTCACGTTGACCGTCACGTGCGATGGTCAAACTGACGTTAAGCAAAAACTGATTTCGATTGGTTGCAATCCTAGCGATCCTTTCCCATTTACTCCGGACTGGAACACGCTCGTCAACGAGGAAGACTACGATCCTTTCAACGACCCCCGTTACGTCGGAACCGACTATACCAGTCCTCTCGGACCCTCAGCTTCTCGGCAATCCGGTCCTGCAAATCCAAATTGGACTATGTGTCCAGACGTGGACTACTGCGACGGTCCAAACGACTTGGACGTTGTTCAGCTTGATCGCTTCAGTCGCCGCTGGAAAGTTCGACTAGTAAGTGGCAAGGTCACTTTTGGACAGGTTGACGTTGCACTGATCGACGCTCCGGAAGACATGTTTCCACCTAGCTTGAGCATGGCAAACACAACGTATATCACGTTGTCGTTTGATTCTCGCTCAGCGCCATACTTTGCCTACCAGGTGGGAACCAACCAAATTCGAGTTCACTTCAGACTCAATGGCGTTCCGCTGAAAGTTCAGTTTACGGGTGAAGCTCCCCGTCTTTTTTCAGAAGTCATCATCAATCCGATTGCCGAGCTGTGCGACGTGGTGCTTTTCTATGTCAGAGCCGGTAAAATGTACGTTCGGTTCCAAAGAGAGAATTTTGCCATCGAGCGTTTCGTCTGCGAGCCGACAATCTACGGCGAAGAGTTGGCTGTGTTCACAAAGATCGATGCCAATCGAGACGAACAAAGAATCTATCTCTACGGCAAAACTCTAGGAGGAAAGAGGCTCCTGTTTAGGTCCGGTCTCTACCCGGGATTCCCTGATCCTAATCCTATCCACGTCGACGTCGATCCCGAGTTTGGCAAAAATGCTATCACGCTCGCGTCCGGATCGTACGAACGCATCGACACTGTCGAGTTCACGGACATGGACATCACCCTGTCGTCCATCGATCATTCTCGGCAACAGGAAGACGGCGCCCATTTCGTCACGATTCTCGATGGCACGACAGCACCTGTTGCGGAGAAAGGATCGACTTCAACGTCTATCTTAGATGGATCGACGGACAGAATCTCCGAGGCTGGAGTCGTAGCCACCGTGATCGTTGATGGAACGACCGCCAACAACACAGCTCACATTCTCAACGATGTCACGATCGCTGGAGGCACGTATGGAAACATCGGTGAGAGAGGCACCAACGCTATTACTCTTGAAAGCATCTCTAGCTTGAAAGGTGAGGACGCCTCAAGCTCTCTTATCGCGCTGGAAAATGGAACGCACGCCGAAGGCCAGTGGAGAGCGTTGAATGACATCACGCTTAAAAGGGTCGACCACATTTTCGGAGAGCACCGATCAACCAACCAGGAAACTCTAGCTGCCGTCTTTCATCGGTCAGGAAGTCACTCGATCAACGCCCACGAGACACTCAGTTCGATTAGGCATATCCACGGACAACACGATGTCACCCAAGCAGAGACGCTTAAGTCTGGAGCCCATGTCGTCCGCCAGTTCAAGGCCTCCAATCGGTTGACATTGGTTTCTCTCAGTCACAAGAGTGGAACTGACAAAGGGCTTATCGCTTCAACCGTCAAAAACGGCATCATGTCTAAGGGTGACATTGGACGAGCCCGTTTGTCGGATACTTTCATTGGAGGCGAATATGCGTTCGGACTCCTCACATTCGACAATACCGATAGCGATCATTTCGATTCTACCAAATTTACGTGGGACCTAAACGTCTCACCAGACGACGAGGAAATCCCACCGTGAACATTCAACTACTGAACTTAGGCACAGTCGCCAACGACCGGACAGGCGATACCATCCGAGGCGGCGGCTCTAAGATCAACAGCAACTTTCAAGAGCTGTTTTTCTTCGGCCCAGCTCGCCATCGCCAGTGCGCTCTCGTCTATAAAACAACAGGAGGCCTAGCCGATTTCCTTGCGTTCTCTGTGTTGAACGTCACCATCACGGGACCTTTTCTTGGAGCTATCGCCGGCAAGAACGATGACCGAGGTGAACGCAATCTCTCCGTCTATATTCCTGGCGTCGTTTCAAACGCGTGGACTGCCCAAGCCAACGGCGACACCTGGTTGTTCGTCTCCAGCACGCCGAACAGCGGAGGTTATGGTTTTGGCACAACCACGTTGGAACCAGCAAATCAGCAGTCCGCGCCTACGCCGGCAGCAGGCCAATACTGGTACGACACGCTCGAAGGTTCAGTCAAGACGTGGAATGGATCGGCGTGGGTTCAGGTCTACGCGCTCTTCATTGCAAAGGTTACGGCTGCAGCTGGAACCATCACGTCTTTGACTTACTTGCTGGACAACGACGAACTTATCGCGGCTAGGGCAGAGGCGGTCAAGGCGGCGATCGTGCTCGGTTGATTTCTGGATTTACGGCTTGTGTTCTTGGGTGTAAACATCCACCCACATGGCCAAATCAGAACGGGCTGTCCCGCGCTTTCTCCTTCCTCCAACTTACCTTGGCAGCGTCAGCAAGGTCCTCGAGACGAATGTTGATGCCAAAATCGGTATCGACTCCCTGACGGGGGCCATCACGCAAAAGCCATGGTCTCACAAAGGAGCGTGGTCTCGCCTATTGCTGTGCGCTCTCCGTGGCTTGGGTCTACCGAACGTGAAAGTTCTCGGCAAAGGAGAAAAATGGGCCGATTTCGACATCATCATCCTCGAGCATGGCATGGAATTCGACGGGACATTCAACGTCTACGGTGGCGCCAACGATGAGTTGTCCGAGCGAGTTGAACAGTTTCTGAACTACGCAGGCGAGATTCTTTCCTACGAAGTTCCGATGCCAGACATCGGGGAGTTCGTCAATTCTCGATCTTCGTCTTGCTCGGCGAGGTTCGCAACGATGGTAGCGGCTAACTCGGCTTTGACAGAAAAATGTAAAGCCATCAAGTTTTTCGATCAAGTCGATCCTCACGGTCACCTAGTCATTGGAGATTCCCACGCCCTGTCGGCGTGGACGCCGTTGAATGAGATTCGCCGCCATGATGGGAAGACTCTGTATGGCGTCCTGAAAGAAGGGCTGATCAACTTAATCGGCGCTCCGAAGAATTATTCCAAGATAACGGTCTACTTCGGCAACATCGACGTTCGCCATCATCTTTGCCGCCAACCGAATCCAACACAGGCTGCTGAGAATCTCGCAGCTCAGTACGCAGCTCAGCTTCGACAACTGAGCGAAATGGGAATCGAGGTAGAGGCTATTTCTCTTCTTCCGATTGAGGATGAAAGCCGAAAGCTTCCGAAGACCGGATACTACAAGGGTGAACCGTTTCACGGGTCTTGGACTGACCGAGCTGGAGTCCGGGTGCTCTTCAACTCGCTGCTCAAACAGCTGTCGGTGGACGGTGACAAGAAGATTTTCTCGGTCTATGAGTGGCCTAGCTGCTTTGTGGACGACGGCAAGTTGAGTTTCGACGTCATGGAGCGGCCAAAGTCTGTTCATATTTCTCCAGAGTGGTACCGCACCGACCTTGACACCGGTGAAGTCCGGGTATGGCCAGCGGTTCGTCCTCCTCGCAAGAAGGTAGATGACACAGACGACGAGGAACCCTCGACACCTGCGAGCACAGAACCACCGTTGCCTGGTGCAATTCCACCAAAGGTCAAACGGGAACCGAAGACCAGGACGGCGGCATTCGGCAAAACGCCGTACTATTTCGACTTGGTTGACTACTACAAGAAAGCTCTCAACCTTCAACGGCGAAACTTGGGTCTTTCGTTCGCGCCGGTCGACGACGACCTGATGAATGCCGTGTCGATCTACGACACCGTGAACCGTCGCTATGCCGGCTTCTCAAAGGTTCTGGAGGACCTTCACTACGGTCCTGAACCGATCAAGTATCGACAGGCGTTGACGAAGAAGGCCTACTCCTTCTCCCACGTCCAATGGCAGTACATCCATCTCGTTCATCGCATCACCGGTTCTGGCGCTTCGTTTGAGAAGGACCACGGTTACCGCAACACGATCGTCTTCGAGGTGGCAGACGCCATAGAGCAAGGAGGCATTGACTTAGCAAAAGAAGTGGTGCTAAAGTGGGACCACAAAGGCAAAGCAATGTTCACCTCCATCGGCAATCAGATTCCTCCGTTCAACAAGCCCACTCCGCCATTCACTCGCGGTGGTATTGAGTATTTGGTGAACTTCGCCCCGAGGATCGCAAACGACTACGCGTCATGGTTGGTAGACCAAGCTCGAGCGGGCAATTACGTTGGCATCCGAGAAGCCGTCGATTACGTTCTCGACCTTCAGTCAAAGCTCGGCCTGAAGAGGTACGCGTTCGTCCTCACAGCATTCGTGATGGATTCAGCCGAGTATTTCCCCTACCTGGTTGATCCGTCGTCTCACTGCTACTACGGCAAAAATTGCACCGAGTGTCTCGACCTGATCGGCGACATTGATGGTAAGAAAGAGATTGGTTATGACCTGATCATGGAGTCTCTCTGTGCCGACTGCGAGGAAGTTCAAGCTCAGTTCGTCGCCGATCGGAAGGCGGCGGGTCAGCCCACGCCAGAGTTACTCGCGCCAGTTGTCGATGTTCCGATCAGACCCGGATCGTCCAAGCTTGCCCGGCCATACGACGTCGAAGACGTTGCGTGCGACTACATTCGTTTCATCGAGAACTATGTGCCGGACAACAAGCTCGGCAGTTACCGCCATCTCGACTTGAAGACGCTGTTCCACAACAGTTCCGTCACTAACCATCCGAAAGGACGGCAGCGTTGGATGATGGAAGGCGTTAAGCCGGAACCAGCAACGACCTAGTCAATCTGTCGTATTCAGAAGCGAGCATCGCGCCAGCCCGCCGAAGATTCACAAGCGGATCGGCTGACGGTTTCCATGATTCGGCCTCGAACGGCCAGCACGGAAGAAGGAGTGTCTTCACCTCATCGATTGTGTGATGTTTCGCAAGCAGCTGGTTCGCCATGGCGTAGCAGCAAGCGCCTGCCCCGATCTCGGCGTTCGAGTGAGAATCGTCATGACTCTCGGTGAACCCGTGTTGTCGCTGATTCCCCTGTTCAGTTGCAAAAGCTTCAATTCCGCTCATGCAATTAAGAATTGCACTAAGCCGAAATTTTTGTAAATCTCCTCAAGCCGAAGCCTGACGCGGTTTGTGATCGCGACCGTACATCTTGTTCAGTTGCAGACGGATTTTTTCCATCTCGCGCACGTGACACTCTGGACAAATGCCGTGAGAAATGTGACCGTCTTGCTCGGGCTCGCAGGGTTTGTCTTTGAAATGGTTTCCGCAGTTTTGACAAACGACCTTCAACCTGCCGGTGAAAGCAGGATTGTTCCTATCAGCGATGTCGGCCGCCGATTCCATCTCGACTAGCTGCCGGCAGTTCATGCTGGACCTGCGTCCGGAGGCGGAACTTCACCGGATGCCGGAGGTGCGGCTTCAGCGGCGCCTTCGCCACCTTCAGCACCAGGAGCAGGCGGGGCTTTCTTCGCGCCGAAGGAACTTGGACCTGCCGATTTGCGGCGACGAGGTTGAGCCTGAACATCGCCGGCAAGAGGCATCTCTTCCATCGAAGCGATCAACTTGCGCAACTGGTCACGTAGATTGGAAAAGTAGTTGGCAAGACGCCATGGGTCAACCGCCAGTTGTTCGGCAGATGCTTCCAGAACCTCGATCGTCTCACGGTTGATAGAACCAGTGATCTCGTTGTCCCGCCATGTCTGGAGGAAGGTATGAATCTTCGTGGCGTACGGTTCATTGCGGGCCGACTTGTACGTCGACTCCATAGACACGAGCTGACGCTCGATGCTCCCATACCACGAAACAGCGGACACGCCTGAGTATGCCTCAAGCAGATCGCAGTCGGTTGGGTGTTGAAACCGACCCCATGATTCGTAATCGTCGAACATAGTGGCTTTTTACTCCTCTTCGAGAGGAGCTGACTTCGCGATCTCGTCCCAATTGCCGTATTCGCGGAAGAGGCGGACGATCGAGTGGTTGACGTCTGACGTGCCAATCTCGCTGAAACCGCTCTCTCGCAGCGTGTCGACGGCCGCCCGGCGAATACGCTGCATGATGGCAGGGTCAAGCGACTGATACTCCGCCATGACGTTCTCGAACGACTGCTCAAAAAGTTGGGCTTCCTCGACGGAATCTTTGATGGCGGACTTGACTTTCGGCGCAGCAGGAACTTTCGTGCCTTTGTCGTCGGTCGCCGGAGCTTTCAGGTCTGACCCAATTCCCTCAGGACCATCGTCGTTGCCATCGTTCATGTCCTTGACCAATTGCTCAAGGTCCGGCACCTTGTCGGAATCCGACGGTTCGATCTCAGAGACGTCGACAAAATTGATGATGAAGCACGCAGGATCGTTGTTTGAGTTGACGTCGTTGGCGAATGCTGCCACCCAACCCAGCTCGGCGAGTTTGACGATGTTCTCTGCTTCTTTGAGCTTCGACGCAACTTCTTGGTACTTGCAGCCGTCTTCAACGCGAACAAACGCGCCGTTGACGTCGAGCTCGATCTTCAACTCGATGTTTAAGCCAAGGTCTTTCAAGGCTTTCTCGAGGGGTTTCTTCTTGACCTCGAGGCCCTCCACTTCAGCCATGTGTTCCATCACGTCAGCAATGGCCTCGTCCGTGTCCGGTTTGAACGACTCGGCGAAGAGGAAGTTGAGAAGATTTTTGGGCATGGCAGGTGTGTCTTAACTATGCGGTTCTTGCTACTGAACCGGCCAGCTAAGAATTTGATTCTGTCTGTGTTCTTGGATACGTAAACAAAAATTGATGAGCAGCATCCTGGATTACTTCCCTCTTACGCGAATTCGCCCGAGCCAGGAGAAGAGTTTGCTCTTCATCGAGAAAAACATTCTCAACGGTTTTCGCGACATCATCGTTCAGGCTCCCACTGGTTCTGGCAAGAGTGCCATCCTCATAGCCATCTGCAACTGGATTAAGACGAGAGAAGACATCGCCGGCGTAAAGGGCGGTTACTACCTCACCGCACAAAAACTTCTGCAAACCCAGCTGGAGAACGATCAGCCGATTCTCAAGGAAGGTCTCAACAATCTCCGCTCGATCAAATCGTCAGTGGAATACCCGTGCCCCGTCCACAAGAACTGCGGGTTCGGCACCAGAGCAAAGGACAAATGCCCGTGTGAAGGGATGGAATGTGCCTACAAGGCGGCTAAAGGCAGGTTCCTCGCTTCAACGATCGCCGTCACCAACTACGCTTACTTTTTCGCCGAAAGGAGATATGCTGGCAAGCTGGAGAAGCGTCAACTATTGGCGTTGGACGAATGTCACAACGTTGAGCGTCAAGTTATTCGCTTTGTTGACCTGAAAATTTCGGAATCTCAACTAGAGAAATTTGCGCCAACAATCATGGGCAACGTTCCGCCGATCGATAGTCTCGAGGAACTGCTAAGTTGGGTTGAGAACGTGTATGTCAAGGAAGCCGTGTCTCGGTTGGAAGCGCTGCTTGAACTCGCGCAGGACAACAACTCGGGAGACCAATTCGCCCGTGATGCGTTTGATTTGGATCAACACATTTGCAAAACGAACCGAGCTATCAAGGACGCGAAGGAGAGTCCTAAACAGTGGATTTTCTGGACTGAGAAAGATGCAGAAGGAAAGCAAGAGTTCATCGCTCGGCCATTGCATGCAGCTCCGTTCATGGAGGAAATGGTGAACAAAGGCGCAACAGTTCGCGTCTACACATCGGCGTATCCCGGTGAGAAAAAGATCTTTTGCCGGTCGCTAGGATTGGACCCAGAAGAGACACCGATGTGCAAATTGAAGAGTGACTTCGACCCAAAGAATCGGCGTGTAATCGTTTTTGGCGTCGGCCCGATGGGCAAGAAAAATCAGGAACAGACGATGCCAGCCCTTTTGAAAGCGGTGAGCAAGATCGTTGACAAGCACAAGACCGAGAGAGGCATCATCCACGGTCACAGCTATGACATCTGCAACAAGATCAACAACCATCTGCTCGAAGGACCACACGGGCAGCGTGTGATTTTTCCAACCAAAGCAGACCAGCGAGAAGAAGCATTTCGGCGGCATGGCGAATTTGAAGGATCGATTCTTATCACGCCATCGATGACGGAGGGTTTCGACTTCAAGGACGATCTTGCCCGGTGGCAAATCATGCCGAAAATACCGTGGCCTTCTCTTGGCGACAGGCAGGTTAAGGCAAAAGCAGATATGGACCCAGATTGGTACAGCTGCGAAACGGTGAAGGCGGTCATTCAAACCTGCGGGCGTATCTGCCGCAACATCAACGACTACGGCATGACGTACATCTTAGACGACGATTTTTGGTATCTCCATCGCAAGGCCGAACACATGTTTCCGAAGTGGTTCTTGGAATCTGTATCGAACCATAGAAAGTAGCCAGACTATGTTCTCCAGATAAGATGCTACGTCTAAGCAATTTGGACCTAACAATTGCGTACTCGGTAATTCGATCTGCCGCTGATCGAACTGTTGAACTTATTCATGGCGAAGACATTTCTCGGTTTTGGGAAACGTCCGATCGAATACAAAAATTCTGGCTATTCTCGGTTTTTCCCTATGCTCCTGGCTACGAGCAGGTGCAGGTTTCCGATGACAAATTTATTCTTTTGCGTCCCGTTCCTGGGGTCGAAGTCAAGAAAACCACGGTGGAAACTTCCATCGCTGTATTTGGAAATGTTCTCGACTTCACACCTCTCATTGAATGGCTAAGCGCAATGTAAACAAGTTCCTCGAAGAGTGCATCGAATTATGTTGGGTGTCTCAACGCACCCTGATCGACGACACTTGCGAGGAATACAAAATTCTCAGCGCTAAAGTGGAAGCTTTTCAAGAGGTTTACGCCCACTTGAACGATGGCGAAGAATACGACGGTGGTTCGGAGGTTCTTGATGATGACCGCCCAAGCCTCGACGAAGTCATAGACGGTAAGGCAAAAACAGCCCCAGTTCCGGTCGTTGACGACGAAGAAGAGGAAGAAGACGGCGAATCAGAAACCGACGAAGATGAGTAGCGTAGTACCATTCACCAAAGCGTCAGAAAAAGATCGAATCAAAGTCACAGTCTCGCTCAAAGAACTTGAGCCGGTTTTTCGTAGTGTGAACTACAAAAACCTAGCCGAGATTGTGAGAGGAACGCCGATCATCATCGAGCTTCCTGGACCTCGCAAAGTTCTCTTTGAAGTGAACCGAGAAGGAAAGACGGCTGCAACGAACGCTTGGCCTTTGATTCAACCTCAAGTCGGCAAACCGATTCGCTACCACGTTATGCGCGTAACGGTTGCCAATTACGAGTAATGGCAACCAGAAAAGCCACGCAAGAGGTTGTCATCGAACTTTCGAATGGCGTCAAAGGTGTGTTTAGCGGGCGAGCGATTGCTTGGCCCGGCCAGTCAGAAGGCGTGAGCGTCGTCGGCGTAAAATTCTTTGCCCCGAAGGTGAAAGAAAAGAAGGCCGAAACGCCAACCGAACCACCAAAACCGCCGGTCCCGCCAGTACCGACTAGTCAATCTGCAGGGGCGCAAACTCCTGCGCCGCCTTCAAAGTAGTCTCGAGCTTCTCAATCTCGGCTTCGGCTTTTTCGCGTTTCGATTGATCGAGCTGAAGGTCTTTCACCGGACCAGGAAGAGCTCCGCTGAACTTAGCCAAGATTTCGCCGTAGGTGTACTTCGCCTTTGCCAGGGCGTACTTCTTGACCCAGTCAGCACCGTACACAGGTAGGCGTTCGAGAGGCCACATGGCGTATGCCAGAATGCCACAGTGATAGCGTGCAACTGGATTATGGATGTAGAGACACGAATTGATTTCGTCCCACAGCCAGTCGGGTTGAACCGACGTCACGCGAGCCCATGTTTTTCTCCACCGCAAGAAGGTGTCGTACTCGTCGACGCCTGTTCTGAACAAAGGAGCCGGATCAATGAGATTGCCGTAGAAAATTTCTGTCGGAACTGGATTTGGCTCAACGAACCAGACGTTGACCACGCCGAGACCCGGCATTCCACCAAAGCCCAAGTCAACCCCTTGAAGGTATTTGTTGACGTTTGTACTGAGCTTGATCGCTCCGTACCGCAGAGCTGGACGCCAGATGGAATAATAGCCGATGGCGTCTTGGATCGCGTCGAGAACGTGCTGTGTCGTCAACTCAATCTCCCACACAGGAGCGCCAAGTTGGCGCAAAATGTAGTCTTTCAGCTGGTCGTGCGTGTAGCCGATCAGCGGCAGCGTGTCTCGAGATTGGGCAGAAGTCGTCGCCATGCCCTAATTACTCGGTCGCTTACTCGTCAGCTTCGTTAGCGTATGGAGCCATCAGCTCCTTTTCACGAGCGGGAAAGTGTTTCTTGACATGGTTCAAGAGGTAACCTTTACGCTTGAACGAACGTCCGTCGGCTTCGCAAACGAACTTGTCAGGACGGTTGACAGGCGCTTTTGGTGCTGCCGGTTGAGGTGCTGCCGGAGGTTGAACTGGCGGAGTTGGTGTGTCCAATTCGGCGTTCAACTTCTTGAGGTGCGCCCCGACGTCAAGTACTCCGGTGTCGCCACCAACGTCAACTTCCTCCTGAGATTCGTCTGTCGGCACGATAGGGACTTGTTCCTTCTTCACCTCGACAGGTGACTCAACTCGAACAATTCCCGCTTTCGCCAACTTTCTGGCTTCGCCAGGCGTGGCATCTCTCGCGTTCATAATCGGTGGCAAATTGTCACCGCGAACTGGTTGACCATCCGTTTCCTTCGGAGCGTTTGAATCGTCCGGAATAATGACTGGACGAAAGATGTTCCTCTTGACTGCTTCTTCGACAGTGTAGGTGGCAACTGCGTGCGACGGCGCTGTGACTCCTGTTGGAACTCCCGTGTAACGAGAATGGACGCCGTCGAAACTGGCATCCTGCACAATTCCTCGGCTGTCCTTGACGACCTCGCTAGAGGACGACACGCCATTGTGATGAGCACTGCTGACGAGCACCTCTGGGCGTGGAAATAAGTTGAGCTCGACTTCAGTTTTCGACGTCTCCCTGGCGAGCATGTCTGCGCCAACGAATTTCTCAAGAAGAGGATCGTTTACTTTTTTGCCCGATCGATCGAGCACGTAACCCTTCGGAGAAACTGTTGCGCTGACGCCCACTGCCGAGATGTTGATGATGACAGGCCAGCGGTTCGGGTTGAAGTAGCCTACGGTCTTGGTTGAGCTCATGTGCGTATGCGGAAAAAGAACACATTCTCTACTGATATGATTCTTCCCGGCTCTTCGACTTTTTACGTGATGGGCATCGACCAGTCGTTAAACAGCACGGGGGTTTCGGTTGTGAGGGCAATCAACGGCTTGACCGAACCGATCATCAAGGAGACAATCGGCGTTTTCGGCAAAACGGGCATGGAGCGCTTAGACATCATCGTAAACCGAATTTTAGACCTGGCAGGACTGCACGCTCCTAACCTGATTTGCATGGAGGATGTCACCAGAATGGCGTCGTCGGCCAGCATCATTCCTCTCACAGAGCTCTACGCTGTGATCAAATTCGAGCTCTGGAAAAGGAAGCTTCCATTGCGAGTTCAAAACCAGTCCCAGATGAAGAAATTCAATTTCGGACAAGGTGATGTCTCGAAAGACTCGAACTACATGCTTAAGGTTTTCGACGCCACCGGCGAACGATTTGTTGACGATAACCAAGCGGACGCCTTCATGCACGCTAAGCTCGGCGTCGAAGTAATCAGATTTCTCCAGAAACAAAAAACCCTGAGCGACTACGAAGCTCCCCAGCAGGAAGTCCTGTTAGCTTCAGCGATGAAAGCTTCAGGACTGACCCAGGGTAAATTCAAAAAACTTACCGAGGAAGAGAAGATGAAGCTCGTGCTTCAATCGACTCTGTTATCGTAAGTCCACGGCTGCAACGTGCAGTTGGACAAGATTATCGTTTACGAAAATCCCCAGCCTGGTTCCGTCGCCAGGTTTGACAGATTCCGAAGCGTCAAACTCGGCGACACGGACAGGGATTCCGCGTAGAGCGGAAATCTTGAAGTCTCGTCCGGCGGCTAAGGCAACAGTCGCAGCAGGAGTAATGACGACTTCGGTTGGTGGCCGTCCGTCATGGAGAGCTGAGAACTTGTCAAGAGCCGTTTCGATTGCCAGCATTTGGGGTAAATACCCGACCGGCTAGCTCCCTGATCAAAACCTGTTGCTCCTGGACGACTCTGTTGAGCTGGGCAACCAAACTAGCATCGTTTTCAGATTGCTGAACCCAGGCGCGAAGAGACGCATTACTGTGCCCCTGCGCTAAGCTCTCGATGGATAGCCCCGAGGACTTCGAACCTTGCTGCGTCGAGGGCGACTTGCCTTGCTTCGATTCCTCGTCTGGCAAAGATTTCAAGGGAAGAGGAGTCTCGGTGGTAGGGTTTTCCATAAAGAATGAGTTTCACGCCATGGTCAATAACGGCTTCCGCACAGGCGGGACACGGAAGCGTTGTGACAGCTAACGTGCGAATCTCACCTGGAGAACAAAGACTCAGTGCGTTTCGCTCTGCGTGAATGACGTGCTGAAGTCTTCCCTCTCTATCCATCCATTGAGCGTCGGTCAACGTTTGACCCGGTTTGAGACCGTTGTAACCCGTCGCAATGACTCTGTTCGAGTGGTTTAGCGCCACGCATCCAACCCGATGAAAAGGGTCCTCGCTACGCAACGAGGCTACCCACGCCAGACACATGGCATAGAGTTCTACCGAAATCCGGTAGTCCTTCGGAAAAGTCTGGGCGGACTGGGACATACTTTGGGCCGATCGTCAATGAGTTTGGTTTGCGGATGCGGATCAGTTTCCCCTCTTTGCAGAGACGAGTAGCCAAGGGCATCAGTTTCTGGCGTTGAGAACGGCTCTGGTATTTGTGTGGGCCCGCCAGCTTTCCCATCCGATTCAAAAGGTCCCAAAGCTTGATCGGCTGACTAGCGGCCACAAGCTGAAGCATGGCGATCTCTTCTTCGACCATGTCAACGGTGTCGCACGGTTTCAGCTTGCGTTGGAATCCCCACGGATTTAGTCCCTTGCCTAGGTCGACCTCGTGCGGAAGGGGCATCGTAGGTTTTGGACCACGCCCGGAATTGCTGGTGATCCTGTCGGTGTCCGGTCTTTTTCGCTTGCTCACCTTGGCATTTGGCTAGACGGCAGAAAGACCCGCCTTGGAGCTTGGCTAGACGGGGCTCGTGTTGGCACTCGGCTTGTTGGAGGAACGAACGGTCCTTGAACCAACTTGTGAATCATCTTGTCGGCTTGTTCTTCGGTCACCTCGACCTCAACTTCGGCAGACACGACCTTTTTGACGATCTTTTTGCGTTCCGGAATCGGCAACTTGGCGTAGATTTTGTCGACTTCTTTCGGGTCAAATGGCATGCTGGCAGGAGGAATTCCTTCGCGTAACATACGGCGAATCCTTCTCGAGTCTTTTCCAGAAGGTTTTGGTTTTTCGGCCCCGAAGGCCATTTGCCTGAATGTTGCCTCGTTCATTTGATTGCAAGAAATTTGTGGAGGGACTCTGGCACTTCGTCCATCTCGTCCAACGACCACTCTCTAACCAATTTCCATGGGTTATAGGGAATGTACATGTGAACGTTTTTCATGCCGGGTTTGATGTGCGGCAGGACGTTTTTGATCCAACCTTCGAAATCGTAGTTCGGATCGTCGTAGTGACCGGACTCGCGGTTTTTCTGGATGATCTCCTCCATTGTCTTTCTGGTGGCGGTGAAATGGAAAATCTTGTGGCCTTTAAGTTCGCACTTGTTGCCAAACGTTCCTCGACACTCCTGAAACTTAGCTTCGTGGTTGACGTAGATGGACGCCTTGTCGACAGCACCTTCGATTGGAAAACCAGGAAGTCCGACCACTGGAACCATGCCTGTGTAGACACACAGCGGTTTGAAGTCGTTGATGATGTCGAGAAGTTCAGCCAGTAATCCCTTGCGCCACAGTTCGTCGCCGTCGGCGATGATGATGTGCTTGAAATCATAGCTACGAACCCACTCAAGCGCTTCGTTTCTTGCGAATGTTTCGACTTGAATTCTCGAGCGTCCTGGAGCTCGATGAGGCTTGATGTCAAAGATTCTGTTGTGAACTTCGATGTCTGCGTAAGTGTTTTTAAGGCGAAACGCGACCTCCACGACCTGATCCGATTCCTCTTTTGGGACTATCCGACCTGACCAATACTCGTTCGGAATATAGAAAAAGAAAACTCTGACGCCTTCTTCGTAGAGACGTTGACAAACCTCGAACAGACAAAAGTCGTCCTTGGTCGCCTGAATGTAGACGGCAAGGTCTTTTGGAGTCACGACTGCGCTGTCAAACATGGGCCCGGCATCAACAGGAAATCCCATTGACTGCCGATACTTGAACAACATTTCGCCGGCTATGTAGCGTTGCTTCGACGAGTGGTTCAAATCGATGTCGTCTCGCTGCCTCTTTCCGCAGTCAGGGTGTAGGTGCTCGAACGTAATGTGAGTTGCCTGAATTACAGCATTCTCCTGGTGGGCGACAAACGTGAACTCCGTGTCGCAAAACATCGACTCGTAACCAGGATAGAAAATGTAGCCGAATCGGTTGAACCTCTTCTTCGTTAGAATAGCTAACGTGAAGATGTCGCCATTGTAGCCATCGGCCACGTGAACCGCTTTGTCTTGCAACCACCACTCTGCTTCGGACACCGTGAGAAGCTGGTCGTCCCATGCCTGTGGAGGATCGAAGTCGTCGGCGACGGCAATAATGATGTCGCCAAGGTCCGACGCGTCTTGCACAATCTGAGCGGCTAGATTCCACCCTTTAACACAGGTGCCCGGAAGGTCCGTGACCACAGCCGTGCCAACTTCGACCTTCATGCCTACGGCAACTTTCTCGATCTCGGCGTGGACGTCGGGTCGGTTTGCGTCGGTAGTGATCGCCCAGCTAATCAGCTTTGGGCGAGACGCTCGAGTCATCCACTTGTCTACTACGGTTTGAACGTATGCCGCTCGGACCGTCGTGTAGCAGAGAGTAAATTTTGGCAGTTGCATCAGGAAGTCATTGCTAAAGCTTTGTCGGCATCCGTGTCGTAGACATGAAACGAATCGGCGATGTGCGTATAGCTTCCAACCTTCAGGTTGGGATATTTCTGTCTCAGCTCCGACACCATGCGCTCGATCAAATAGCAGAACCACGGCATGTCGTAGACGAGTCCTTTGACAACGTCATTCGACCGCATGTGGACGATGAGGTGCAATCGATCTTCGCGCAACAGAAAATTGCCGTAAACCGTGCACGTCTGATCTTTGTTGCCAACCCAGAGATGCTCGTGCTTATGGAATTTGATGATCGCCTGGCGTGTGTCGGGATCGTTGAGGAGAGACAAGCGAGCCCATTCCCATGGAGTCCTCATTACCGGATTACCGCCTTCCGACTCGTATCTCGGTTCACCACACGACTTGGAAAAGAAGATGAGATGGCCGTAGGACGAGTTTATAGTACCGTCTGGATTTCCGAGCTGGAGCCAGAATTTACTGATCTTGCCGAAGTCGTCGACTGAGGTTAATCCTTTGGCGTAAACGTCAAATTCAGCTTTCGTGTATCGAGCAATGACCTCATTCCTTTCCGGGCTTCGCGTAACAATAGGCTCAGAGCTTGGGTTCTCTACCGTGAACTGGTAGTGAAGCTTCTCTCGGATAGCCTTACCTCGTGGGGAAGACCTGAAGTCCGCATTGGTCAGGACGTCCCGCAAGACTTCCAGATATGCTTCGCTTGTGTTAGAAAATCTGCGCATCGTGTTCTACTTACGCTGAAGAACTACCCAACCAGAAATCATGTATAGCCAAAACGACGAAGAACGGGTCATCCTTGAACTGTTCGCCAATCAACCAAAAGGGCATCTCCTAGACATCGGTGCCTTTGACGGCAAAACTTTTTCGAACAGTTTAGCTCTGATTGAGCGTGGCTGGTCGGGAGTTCTGGTTGAGCCGAATCCGACGTCGCTGTGCGCGTTGATCAATCAACACGGAAAGAATCCCGACGTCCAGATCATCGGCGGGCTTATCACGCCAGACACTGGGTTGAAGAAATTTTTCACTTGCAACGATGCTGTGTCTACGACAGACGAAAGCTTTACCGAGATTTGGAAACAGGCTGGCGTGAAGTTTCAGCCTATCTGGTTGCCTCCTGTGCACCCGGCCGCAGTGTGCTACGGCCACAAGTTCGACTTTATCACGATTGACGTCGAAGACGGCACACTTCAGATCGTTCAAGCGATGCTGGGAGCGTTCGTTCAAGCCAAGGTGGTGTGCGTTGAACACAGCGTTGGTCACCACACGATCCGTGACGAGCTGCAGGAAATCTTTTTGTCTCTCGACTACAGACTGGTTCACACAACCGGAGAAAATTACATTTTCGCGAAGTAGTAGATAGCTTCGCATGAGAACCGATTCCGAGACTGACCGTCTCGTTCGCGACAAAATTCGTATGTCGTGGTTGAACCTACACGCTCGAGAGGTGTTGATTCAACCGCTTAACGGCTCTTGCGTCGCACTGACGTTCAGAGACCTTCGGTTTGAAGGCACAGACCTTAAGGACTGTGTGGATCAGGCGCTAGAAAAGTTGGATGGAACTGAGCAATCGCGTTTCGGAGCGCGTCACGATACAGTTTCCCATCCGCCGCAAACCGTCGTCCCCACTGGGGATGCGGGACAATCGCAGGCTTAAGTCCGAACGACTTGACTCTGTCAGCCGCGCTCTGACCCAGAGCGACAACCTGGATTTTGCCCATGAGAGGACCTTGCTCAACCATCAGTTGAGCTAGCGTGTCGTGTTCTCGATCGTTGACGTTAGTCCAAATCGCAACTGTTTCGTCGAATAGAATGCGATGAAGTTGCTCTGTGAGCCACAGAGACGAATGAGCGTATTCGAAAAACGGCCACGTCCATCGGTGCTTCGGTTTAGGAGCATCGCCAGTAATCAAGATACTAGTTCTCGGTCTGATCATACCAAGAAAGTTGTCGTTGTCTAACGCGCCAAGCAGTTGAGTCGATTGGAGTTCAACTAGTCGTTTCTCGACTAAGTCACAAGTTAATTCAGTTCCGTTAGGACGGATAGTGTGTTCGATTACGTCTTGGCGGCTTCGACGATTTGCCAACTCAGCCATGTCGTCGAGATAGGTTTTGCGAGGGACCTCTGGAGGAGGGTTGTCAAAGTTGGGATTCCGACCAAGAGTTTTCAGATAGAGGTCGTTGACGTCTGCGTTTCTCACCGCATCGACATCGGTTCGGTTAGCTCGAGTCTTTCGATACCGCTCAATGAGTACTTCCCGATCCCGCTCAACAGAGACGATTTGAACGGCACACGCTTTTAGCAGGACGCGATCGACCATTCGACCTTGATGCGGCCAAGGGGTTCCATTCCGATAGATTTGAGCGTAGATGACTTCCGACATCCAAAGGCGATCGAGAATCACCAGCCGAGTTTTGGCTAGTTCCAACGCACGGCGGAGTACGGCGGCATGGTAGGCGAAGATGTTTCTTGTAAACCTGTAGGTCTGGTGTAGAATAACAGCGTCGTGGCGCTTCTTAAGCTCTTCGGCGAGCGTTGTTTTACCGGTGGCATTCGCGCCATCGATGCAAATAACACCAGTCAATTTTCTTTCCATTGGAGGTTAAGAACAGGCAAGGTTGGCCCAAATCTAGGTAGAGGACACTCGACCAGAGTTCAGTGGTTCTTATCCTCGATGAAGGATGCAATTGTGAGTTTTGCCCGTAAGGGCCGCGAAAACTATCCGAGCGCGTTTCCGCGCCTTATTTCCAGCGCGCGTGCTGCCGGGTTCACCGGTGATTTCATCATGTGTGCTCCAGAACTACCCGGTACCGAGATTATCGAAGGGGTGCTGAATCAGCCAGACCTTTCCATTCCGTCGCACCAGGAGGTGCCGTATGGCTTCAAACCAGCGTTGATGGGTATAGCTAGGGACCGAGGTTACCAGCGGGTTCTTTGGTGCGACTCGACGATCGATTTTGTGAGAGATGTCCCCGGCATTTTCGACACAATCACATGGAAAGGACTGATGTTGTTTGACAACCCCGGTTGTCCGGAGAATCACTGGACAAGCGACGATTGCCTGGCTAAGATGGGTTGCTCCTACGAAGAATCGTGCACCATCACTCAAGCAATGGCGTGTGCGATGGGATTTGATTTTGAGAATCCAGTCGCTAGCGGAATCTTCAACGAATGGATGGAATATGGCAAGGACGGCGTCTGTTTCCAAGGGAAGTCAGGATCAAGCCGCCCCGACTTCCGAGCTCACCGGCACGACCAAAGTGTCATCAGCTACCTCGCCCACAAGCACAAAATCGAGAAGATTCCGTACGGTGTCTTGTCGTACTGGAACGACAGGGCCCAATTCAATTCTCACCTGTGCAACCGAGGTATCGGCCAACCATAACCATGTCCGTTTCAGACGTCACCATCAAGCTTCCAAAACCCGAGTGGGTCATCGTATCGTTCAAAGAGCCCGTCCTGTGGGATCGTTCTGAAAATGAGACGTGGATGTTCAATCCGAACCGTCGCTATATCATCAACAAAGGGCAGGTTGAGAGCGTAGCCGAGAAGATCGACACGATCTCGGAGCTCAAAGGAAGCCGTCTGCACAATCCGCTGCTGGCGAATCGAAACTTAGCGAACTCCAACATCCTCGTCGAGCGACATCGTGATCGCGGATTCGGTGACTATCTCTTCCTCACCGGTCCGATGAACTACATCAAGCATGTCTCTGGTGGGAGTGCGAACATCGACGTTTACGCGTTAGCGGATAAGGGAAAGATTCTGGACCACCATCCTGCTCTTCGTTATTCATCGACGCTGTCCGGTCCAATTGAGTACGACAGCCTGCATCTTTATCACTATCACTGGTTCATCGATACGGTTACGGAGTACGACTCTGAGCCGGACCAGTTGAACGTCTATGACGCGCTTTACAAGCAGCTCGGCATCGAACACCAGTCTGTCGATCCTCGGTTCAAGCGTCCATCGATGACGTTGTCCAACCAAGACTACAAAGACCTGGACTCTCTTTACTACTTCATCTACCTGCAGAAGAAGATTGATCTTCGGCGCGTCGGCTATTATGTGGTCGCTCCAACGGCAATGGCGAATCTCCGGTCAGCCAACTACCAGTTGTGGCTGACGACGATCATGAACATGGCGAAAGCCCGTCCAGTTGTCGTGCTAGGGTATAGCAACAACTCTCGAGCACCGGCGACCGACATGGCCTACGGTACGTTCATGCAGCATCTCGACAATCTTGGACCGAACGTAATCAATCTCACAGGCGCAACTCCAATCCGAGTCGCATGCGGTTTGATGTCTCGAGCCGTCTGTGCCGTGACTCTTGATTCCGGCCTGCTTTACGTGGCGCAGGCGTTCAGAGTTCCTGCCATCTCCATCTGGGGACCTGTGTCGCCGTGGTCTCGTATCGGCTATGACAAGGATTACATGGAGCTTGCCATCTGGAACAAGGAATCGTGTCGGTTCGCCAGTTGCCAAGCTCATGCCGATTTCCCTCGAAACAAGTGTCCTCGCGGCGAGAGTCAAGTTGTCTGCGAGCCGATTGGCACCGTAACGCCGGATCAGATCGTTGACAAGATCAGAAAGGTTGAGGCGTCGTTGAACGGCACCAAGCCTGTCGAGCCTGATCCGCGGCGTCAAGCGTGACCGCTTTCGATAGAATCCTGATTGCCGACTACAATGAACGCAATCCGTTCAGGTCGATTTTCGCCGAAGAGCAGAGACATACAACGTTCGTCAACGCCCCGCTAGGAACCGCTCCAACCGTGGGAATGGCATCGCCAACTGGAGACACAGACAACGACACGTCCACAATTGTCTACACGATTCGTCCGCAGAGAATAACGTACGCCTACACGGAGGTTTTTTCTAATTGCACTTCGTGGACGGGCGGGTGGTACACAGACAATCGCACCGAGGCGGAAAAAAGAAAAGCGTGGCAGAAGTACTGGCAAGGGCTTTATCGCAAGCCGAGAATTGCCTACGTCAAACTTCAGGATTCCAGGTTCTTTTCGTCAGTCCGTAGCGTAACGAAAATTCCAGGGATTGTTGAATCCAGAAAGAAAGCTCTCAGTCCTGCCATGCACTCCCATCGGAGATTCATGGCAAAGATGATGAAGCCGGTCAGTCAGAGATGTTGTTGAGGTAGATGTTGTCGAACCTTGCGAGTTCGAACTGGTCGAGGTCGATTCGAGGAGACGGGTTTGATGCCGTTTCGAATGACACGCGAGTCACCTCTACAACTCCGTTGACGTTCAACACTACATCTGTGACGTTGGAATTAGACGCTGCCACATTTGCCTGAGCTGCGGCAAAGATCGAAGCACCCGGAGGGAATCCTGAAATCCACGCGCGAAGAGCTGAACGAATTTCTCGACGCTTGAGCTGAGAGTCGCCGTCTGCGCGATAGCCGACGTAGATCGAAATGGTGCGTTCACGGGCGTAACCGGTCGCAGGATTCAGTTTCATCGTCAACGTTCCGGGAACTCCATCAACAGCAAACGTTCCGGTACCGGCAAGAAGGTTGACTTTCGACTTGATAGTCTGGGAAAGATTACCTCCCGAGATAAGCGCAAAACCTGGGACGGCGTCCGGCAGCACTTCAAGTTTCGAACCGCCCAGGAACAATTGAAAGGCCCACGGCGTTAACGGAGACACCGGGAACGACGCAGAGTAGGCATTGTCCGTCGTGTTCGACGATTGAAGAGCCAACGAGTAGACGAACTCAGGGTCGGGCGCGGTGAACAATTCGTCTTGGGTGGACGGATAAAGGTCGGCGATTGGGGTCGCGATGTTGAGCGAATCGATACCGGGCACCTCGTCCAACGCACGAATGAAGTCGGAGAAGATAACGCCGTTGCCAGGACGCAGCTGAGCAACGATGATTTGCATCTGAGCCAACAAGCTGTCTGTCGCGTCGTTGACATCGGTACCGGCGAGAACCTTGAAGCGAATACTGACAGGCAGAGGACGCGTTGAACCGTCTGACAGAACTACGTAGTCGGTTCCCACAGCTTTCCGCTGGAGATAGTCAAGCAGCGCGGCTTTGAGCGAGCCACGGACTGGCGCTAGTGATCCATTGACACCTGATGTCCATGCGCTCACGACAACGATATTGCGCTCAAGGAAATCGTTTTCGGCTCGAGTGAATGCCAACGCATAGCGAATCTGACCGAACTTGGGATCGGAAAATCCGGAAGCCAACGCTTGGTAGTCGTCTAGCGTCACAGCTCGTCCACCGGCTCTGGTGAATGCAGGAATGTTGGCCCGGGCTTCTTCCAACGTTTCAGCGTCTAGACCGCCGAAGCCGGGACGAGAGTTAGAGACGTTGACGTTGATCGGATTCGAAAGAGAAGGAATTAGACCGACCAGCGTAGTGTTGATTGCGCCAGAAGCGATGTTGCCAGCGACTCCGCCACCGACTCGGTACGTCACCACTAGCGTGGCTTCGGTTGGAATTGATTGGCCGAACGTGTCGTCGCCGAATTCCACGATCGTTGACCCTGACGGAAGTGTGGTGACTTCGAAGATTTGGTCAACCGATTGGCCAGCGTACAACGAATCAACTTGATCCCACGTGTCGCCATTCACCGTCACCGTCACTGAGTTGTCGATGACAGGTGTGCGACCAAGTTTCACCATGTAATTCTTGATCGACGTCGAAGACGTGACGAACTGTTCGGTGATAGTTTGACCTTGAATCAACGAGATGGACCGGTCGATGATTTCGGCGGTGATGACGGCGTCTGCCCCGACCCAAGGCGACGAGAAGAGGATGCGATTTTTTGCCGTCGCGTTTGGACCTGAGGTAAAGTCAGAGATTTGGTACTCTGTCACACTTGTTGGATTCGTCTTGCGAAAGAGCTGGCCGACTTCGGCGTAATCGTTAACGCTAATCGTCGTGTCGAGAAGGTCAGCGTAGGCTTTTCCGGAATACACCTGCACGAGAGTTTGTAGGATACTCGTACCGGTTTGGTTCGGATTGAATTGGATGACCGTTCGAATCGGGGTCACCTGACCCGTCGAAATCGTGTAGTCCCTGCTAACTTCAAAAGACTGAAGGTTGTCAGCCGTTCGAACTGGAGTCCCTTTGGCAACGAGTACGTCCGCGGCCGCGGCAGAGAACAGAGACGTATCGCACGCCACGTTCGCAGGCGCCGGGCCGCGGAGCTTATACCCGACCAACGACCCGACTCGAACTGCCGACTCGCGCAGTGTCATAGTCGAGATGAAATTCTCCGACGCGGCTCGGTTGACCAGAAAGGCCGTGGATGCCGTTGAGAAAGCGATGGTGTCTAGCAAAAGTCGACCAAAGTTTCCTGTTTGGAAGTCATTCCAAACACCGGGATAACGAGCCCGGATGCGCTGAATGACAGCGTCCAAGTGGCTATCATAGTCGAACTTGACGTAGCGTAGTGTGTCGTCGGATGAGGCCATGGGCGTCTTCCATACCTACATCCGACGACACGGGACCCGTTAACGCTTCTTCTTCGTTTTGCTGGCCGGCTTGGTTGCCGCGACTGGAGGAACAACCGGCTCGCCGGCGTACTCAAAAGTCGGAGGTTGACAGAATCCGGTTCCGGTCAATCCGGTTGGAAACGAGGAGGTTTTCGGCGTGGCCGGGGCTTTGGAAACGTCGATGCCAAGTTTCTTCAGGCCCTTGGTGTCGGTGTAGTAGAGCTCCATGACGACGAGTTGCACCCCGTCTTGCCACGCGACCTCAGCCACGGAATCCTGCTGGGTAGCTCCCCAACCGGTACCGAGATTCATGATCGAAACTTCGCCGCCTCCAACAGACATCGACGCAGTGATTGTGGTTTCGCCCGCTTCTGCGCCTTGGCTGACGAAGTTGCACGCAGACAAAAGTTGTCCGTCGGCTTTAGGTCCGGCGGCCGACCGCATCATGTTACCTCCGAGATTCGCTGAAAACGAGTAGCTCGGTCCACCGACGCCAGCCGACGCCTCACCTGTCATGGAACTGCCCGCGGCACCTGTCGTGGTGCAGTAAATCCCAGGAGGATAGTAGTACGGGCGAGGACGCCTGTACGGCCATGGCCATGTGTCGTACCATTCGTCGTAGTGATGGTGGTCGTGATGGATGTGTTTTTCGATGATCTGCGGAGGCTGAGGTTTGACCTTCTCCGCGTGAGCGATCAGCGAGATGACACCGCACTGGGCATCTGATCCTTTAACGGCTTTCGTGTACGATTTATCCTTCGTTTCGAACACGAAAGACGCGACATCGTTCAACGATTTTCTCCAGCCTTTTACTTCGTAGGAACTGTAGGCCTCGAGGATGTATCCTCGCAAGTCCTTCTCATTTCCTGAAACGACCCCGACGCCATCTACCAGCACCGAGACGTGAACTTTTGTCGGATGATTATTCCGAACCTTGATGGTGAAGGAAACGCCTTTTCGGCCTTCCACGATGGTTCGGCCTTCTGCGCCGAACTCACGAACTGGTCTACCTTCGACGCAGACCTGCATGTCGATTCCGTTCTGATTCATTGTTGTTTGCCACCGAGGTGGACTTTTAGTGACGAGAGGTAATTCCCTCGTCGTCGCTAAGAACAACGCTGACCTTACGACGTCGCGGTCAACAGCACTTGAACCCAGTCTGAAATCACCACGTCGCCGCTATCGATGTCGGTAATCGTTACGTTCACGGCGACAAGAACCGTCTCGTTAAGGCTAAGTCCAGCCGCGGAAATTGTAGTAGAATCCTGAGTAGGATTGTCAATGGAAACCCGCACGTCGTCCGACATGAGATTCCACTGGTAGGAGAAGTTTCCGCTTCCTCCAGTGATCGTTGTCGCGACCGAGTCGGTCTCGACCAGCGTTGTTGATCCTGTTGCGATTAGCTGCTGTGTGCTGAGCTCGATGTAGAACGCGTCGAATGACGCCGTGAGAAAGACCATCACCGAGGATGATGTCACGATAGTTCCATCCGCGTCTGTCACTTTGCACACCACCCGAATCCACGACGTGAATCCAGTGGATGGCGATTCAAGTTGAGCCGAGAAAGACGTGGCAGCGCCAGTCGGGCTGCTAGGCCAGATTCCAGCGGTTGCGAAGCTGAAACCGGTGTCTGCTTCCCACGAATACGAGTAAGGGGCGACTCCTCCGGTAGCGATTGCAGCGACTGGAGTATCGGTAACGACATCGAGTCCATAGTCCGGTCCGTATTCCGTGCCAAAAAGCCACGGAGAGCTCAAAGAAACCGCTAAGGCTGAGGGGGACGGCGCGTTTGTAACATGAAGCGTCTTTGAGACAGAGCTCGTCCTGGAGCCGCAGGTTGTGGTCAAAACCACGGTGTAGGTTCCTGGCGTAGAGTATGTGTGGACCGGTTCACGAATGGTGGACGTTGCGGCATCGCCGAAGTTCCAGGCCCACGTCGAAGCCACGAACGTTGTGCGGTCGAAAAACTTAACGTCAAGGCCACTGATCTCGAAGTCAAACGCCATGATAAGCAGAATCGAGAGAGATGATGTAGCGCTGAGTCGCCGCGGCCGTTGAGTAGATCGCCACGTTGAACGTGAACTCTCGACCGAAGAATTGCGGGCTATCGTTCAATTCGGGATAGAGCCCTTTCTTCACGTAAGCCAAAGTCATGTGAGGATGGTAGTCCGGGTAGTTGTTCGTCACTCGACCGGCAAAAGCTTCAACTAGTTTGGCGTTAAGTTCGAAAATCGATCCCCCTTCGACGTCGATCTTCAGGACGTCATGTTTTTCCGACTCGAAACGAGTGATAGCACCAAGCTCAATCGTCACATCACCGAAGTTTTTGACGACGTCTTCGATCTCGGTAGGTTGGACGTCGGGATGGAATCCGTATAGGACAGTGACGTGAGGTTCCTGCTCGTAGCCGTCCTCGGCAAGGTCCTGTGCGTCAATCGTCTGCCGACTCCACTGCAGGATTTCCTCCGAAGGTGTAACGCTCAACATGAGCATCAGACATCCGAACTTGGGAGATTCTTGCAGGAGCATGTCCTACCTACTAGTTAGGCCGTGGCAGACATTATTCGAAATCCGGACATCACCGAGGAGATGACCCAGACTTTGGCAGGTCGGGCGTGGTTTGTCTTTTCGATTAACCCAGGCGACCGCACCGGAGTCGAGGGAATCGAAGGAAACGACTACGACGTTGCCGGAGAGGGAGTTGACGTCATGGACGAAATTCTGGCCAAGATGGCGAACTATCCGAGAGGACGTTGGCAGCTAGACTACGGCGGGATCATTCAAGACGTTCGCGAAATCGGCTCAGACAACCTTCGAGACCTGAAAACGGCCTTCATCAACATCTACGGCACGGTGAATCGGCCAGATGTCTGGGGAAAACCAGACCAGTGGTGGTTAGGATAAGTCTCTAATTCGGCGAACCAAGGCGCTCGTTGACGGACCGTGTTCCGGCCGTGCCAGAAACGCTAGTTCGATTCCGTACCGCTCGATGACTTCCATCTCAACGGGCGGCAAAGAATTTTGCCACTCTGACCCTTTGACGTGGATGTGTTTCCAACCCGGCGGCCGACGTTTGGCTACTGACTCAAGCCAAAGATAAGTTTCCTCCATCAGTTCGACACCGTCGACACACGACAGGTTTTCCAGCAGCTCTTTGCGTTCGGCTTCGACTACGATAGGGCGACCTGGCTTGTAGGCGGCCACGCTTTTGTCGTTGTTGAGCCCGACGAGAAGAAGAGTGCCAAGCGCCTTGGCTTCTCTCAAACCTCTGACGTGACCAACATGAAGAAGGTCGAAACAACCGTTTGTTGTGACTAGAATGCTCACCGGAATCTCATCCTCTTTTCAACTCGAACTTGGGCTTGGATAGAGAACCGTGCCGTAGGGAATGCCTCCAACCTTTCAGTCGAGATTGGCTGATTGGTTAATTCACAGATGCCGTAGGTTCCGCGTTGGATGCGCGTAAGCGCTGCGTCTATGTCTGCCAGTTCGGCGAACATCTTCGCCATGATAGATGACCGGCAATTCTGCTCTGTGACGACCGAAGCCTTATCGCCAAGGTCGCCGGGGTCATCAACTTCAACCGGCTCTGGTTTTACCGACATCGCCTCCCGGAGTTCGATCATCCGGTTCACGAGAGCAAATCTTTGCTTCTCGATAAATTCAGGCGTGAAAGGGGAATACACGCCCTAAATACGGCGAGACTTACGATTCCTTGATCAGTCTAAACTCCTCACCTCGAAGCTCATCACTCAAAGGGTACGGGAAATCTTTTAAGCATTCTCCTGAGGAGATGAATCGGATCGCTGAGTGAATTGAGTCCGCACGAACTTCGACGTGCAGCATGTTCAGCTCTCCTACCGAGAAAAGATACGTTTTCAGCCCTGTCCCAATCGTTACGGCAGCGCTCATAGGCGGCTAACTATCTCAAGCTGCCGTAAATGTTTTCGGCTCGCTGCGCGTAATCTTTTTTGCCTGCGTTTAGCTTTCCAAGTCTCACATTTTCAAAACCTGCGCACCAAACCAAAGCGATGAAATAAGGTGTCTCAGCTGCTCCAATTTTAGGAAGCTGCTTGCGAATCCAGTTAACGTGAGCCGAAGCGACACGTCTCTGTTCAGCAACGCATTCGGGTCTTTTACTAGACGCCCACGAGATGTGTTCTCGTGAGTATTGACGCCAAACCGATGGTAGAATTTGCCACGGTCCTTGCTCCCCAGCCTTGCCGGTAGTCGAAGAGTTTTCGACTACCCTGATCGTCTCGACCATCTTGGCCAAGTCGACTGAAGCGAAGGCTGAAGAGCAGAGGAACGCAAGGATAAAAACTAGCCGCATCACTTCACCGTTGCGACCGGCGTGAGAGTGACGGTGTTGGAGACAACCTCGAAGATTTGCTCCTGAGCAACGACGCTCGGGAACTTGGTCCAACGCTCGGCGTGGAAGTTGGTGAGAGGAAGGACCTTCTTCGTAACGGCGAGAGGCGTTTTGGTGCCCTCGGGCAGCATTTTCTTCGCGACCAACTCGGCGGTCACCTTTTCAATGGCCTTCGCGTACGCGTCGAACACCTTCTGGTTGAACTCGCCATTCTCGCCGGTTTGAAAGATTTTGCTGTTGAAACCAGCCGTGACGGTTTCCTGCATGAAGTTGTTGATCGACAGGCGGTCGGCTTTGGCCTTGTCGGCATTTGTCGGACGCAGCAGGTCTTCGAAGAGACTGTCGGCTGTGCTTGCATCGCACGCGGAATAGCGATCCTGGAACGTGAGGCGTACGACTTCGCCGTCGCCAGCCATTGCGTCCTTGTCTTCGCCGGCCTCATCTTTGCCCTGATCTTGGAGCAACTGGATCGACGTGGCGGGATTGGTCGGGTTCGCGATATTGAACGTGAAGAGCTCGGCGATACCCTTTTGCAGTAACTTGGCTCGTTCTTCTTTCTGGATCGCCTCTTGACGTTTCAACTCCGCGGTAGCCTCGATGAACCGAGCGACCGAACGGCCTGAGATTTTGACGACCGGCGTATCTCCGCTCTTGGTAACCGGAGCCGTTTCAGCGATAGTGGATAAGCGTTTGAGTGCCATAGTGGGAGTTACAATGTGCTTGGGTTGAAAAATGTAAACAAAAAAGTGTAGGAAAAGCGCACTTTTTACAAGGCCCATTTCCGCTTAATCCACGCGTTGGATTCGCGGCCGGCTGAGCCAAGTGGGACGTACCGTGAACCGAGAAGCTTTCCCACAACTCCCTCGTACGGCGAAGAACGGAGTTCGAGGATAAAAGGCGAGGCTTCCTGCTTGAGAGTATCCTTCGAACCGTACATCCACGCGACTTTGAGCATCTTACAAACGCTCCTGGCGTGCTCCGCCCGAACAGACGGACACTTGTCGGTGAGCGATCCTTCGGGACTTTCGATCAGTTCGAATGGAAAGAATTCCTTCTTGTAGACTTCACCGTCGAACAACCACGATCCTTTTAATTTCGACGCAAACGTCGGAGCATTTGCAACGTTGAACTTGAACCATGACCCGTGGCGGTTGGCAAAGTAAACCTGCTTGTCGACGACGCCCATGAGAGCACGATCGCCGTTTAATTTCAGCGACCAGTGATACTCAGGGTCGAGCGAGTCCATGTCCTCCAGTTTTGCGATGATCGTGCCGAGACGCGGACGCATCGGAAAAAACGGCAACGAAAATCGGTTCGAGATTTGAACCGTCTGGACAGCGGCATCACTCATACCAACCCACGCTAACAGCGGGTTGGTATTTGTAAACAAAAAAGATTAGATCGGATTTTTGAGCTTCACGAACGGATAAACCGCCGTTGCCACTGACCTCGAAGACGTTTGTCCGGGAGGAGGCAGCGGGGCGAACGGCTGTGACGCTTCGTCCAGCAAACTAACCTCTGGAACTGCCGTTTGAGGAGACACTGAAATCGATCCATCGTCGCCTGGAATGTTAGCTCCAGACGCTGTCGAAATCGTCGTGTCACCGGACGACTGAACTTTCACGACCGCCGTTGTCGAAGCAGAAGAGCCAGAACCAACCGTCGGATCGGTTGCTGTTCCAACGCTGTTCGGATCGTAGAACGTGTAGCTCGCGGTGATCAACTCGCTAGGAGCATAGCTCGTCTTGAAGCCACGAACCTTCAGCACGACGACGCCAGTATTTCCTTCAGGCGGCGAAATCAGGAATGGCCCGAGGTATTCCAAACCGTCGGTCGGATTGAAGACGTCCGTTCCGTCCAACGTGTATCGAATTGAAACCTCGGTATCTTGCGACGTAATTTCCTGAACAAATCCACTTTGGTAGAAACCAGGAGCAACCGAGAGTGTGATCGGCTTCAGGAACGAAGACGCGACCGTCACGACAGGAAGAGGAGCCGTGGTCGATCCGCCGTTTCCGTCGTTCACGGTGAGCGTACCTTCGATGGTCAAACCGATGTCGCCCGCCTCTGTCTGATATTTCACGTTGCCGCCCAGGAGTTGAGCGACTCGAGGAGAGGTGAAATTCCACACGTAGGAAACTTGGTCCAAGTCAACGTCCTGGACTTGAGCGGAGTACGGCACCAACGTTCCAGCCAAAGCTCCGGTCGCTGGCGTTGTGATTGCCACGATCGTCGGAGGAGTATTTTGGACGAGCGTAATGGTCGTTTGAACCAGCGTCGAGAATCCGTCAAGGTCCGTGACGACAACTTGCACGAGCTTCTCACCGGGTGTGCTTCCGGAAAGAGACTTGGTCGCTTGGTTGAAGTAGACGTTGCTGTTCGTGACGTGAGTTGTGACGCCGTTCGTTGCGAACGTACCGGAAATCGACTGAACGTTTAAGTATGAAGGGCCGCTTACGAGATTGACCACCCGGAAGACCAACGTGTTTTCGCCGATGACAAACGTCGTGTTTGACGGATTGATCGCGAAAGTTTTCGTCAGGCCGAAGTCAAAGCCGTGGGAAATAGCAAACACGCCGTTTGTGTAGATGTCCGCGTACGATGACGCTTGACCTGTCACGTTCAGCGAAACCGTGCTTAGGTCTGTGCCCGCAGGAATCACGAACGACAGCTTGAAGTCGTAGAAACCAGCAGGGCGGATCGAGCTGCTGCCGTTAATGCCGGTCGCAGGAGACACAATCAATCCAGGCGAGCCTGAAAGCGTGTAGGCATCTCCGCTGTAGAGAGGGTTGACCGAGTTGCCGATGACCTCGTAGTGGAAATCCTTCACGTTGTCACCTAGAGCCGTGCCGACGTCAGTAATGCCGGTGCGGTAGAGCGACGGGATGGAGCTGTTCCAGAAAGTCCATTTGAACGTCATCAACCCGCCGGTGTTCGGGTTCAACCCGTAGACGGCGAAATCCATCTCGTTCGATACCGAGATTCTGCCAAGGTCTGAACGAATGATCGGTGAGACGATAGGCGCTTGGCGAGGATTTCCAGAGAAGGAAACTCGGGAGTCAGTCACACCTCCACGAGAGTCCGTAGCGCGCCCGATGAGAGTGATTTGCTCGTTCGCTTGGTAATTCAGGTTGAGACCCGTGGCAATTTGGGTACCGTTCTCGATCCACTTCATTGCCACGCTGTCACCGTCCGGATCGGAAACCGTCGCGACGATCGAACCAAAGTACGGAAAGATGCCGACGTTTTGGGTGACTGCAAGAGAAACAACTGGAGGATGATTGATCGGGACGACTGCTGACTTTGCCGACGAGTTGCCGACTCTGTCCACGACAGTCATGGCAACAGTGCCGTTGGCAATTCCAGGTGGAGGAGTCACAACCTTTTCGATCGTGGTTCCCAAAGTGGTTTCAACTGAGTTGTCCCAGAAGCGCCAAACGTACGCCTGAGCGTTGGAGCCGTTGGAGACCGAACCTGTGATTCGAACCGTGTCGCCGATGTTGTAGTAAGGTTTGTTGGTCCCGACAAGCTTGTCAACGAATGTCACAGCGGTGACAGTTGGCAACGTGGCGATAGCCGGGTCCGGTTCGACCTTCGGGTTCACGACGCGAAGGTTTTGGCGGCGCATCCACGACGACGTTGTGAGAAGGTTGGAGAGCGGCCAATCAGACAGCTCAGGGAATTGGAGAGCTTCGTGGTCGATTCTAGCGATCGTGCCGTAGCTGTTGATCTTGGCGATCAATCCACCAGCGCGAACCGCGGTCGTGTCTGAGATGTTGACCGCCGTCATGGTCAACGGATTCAGAGCGACCTGGTAGAGAGCAGGAGAGATGAGGCGGAACTCGTAGCCATAGATCGCCATCTGGCGTTTTTGTCCTTTGCGAGGAACAGCCAGGGCGTTATTCCATTCAACGGTCAGGAGCCAAGGCCCGTTGATGACCTCGTCGATGTCGAGGTTAAACGAGACTTTCGCTCGAGGATTCTCGCCTTCACCATCAACCAAGAGCACTTGAGATTCTTGGGCCACGACAGAGCCAGACCCGTTGATCAAGCTGACGATGGTTGAGAAACCCGAGAAGTTATCGTCAACGGTGCCGATATTGCCGACGTCGACCGTCATCTGGAACGTGCCGATCGGCAGAGTCTCGGGGTTCGTGAACTCCAACTCGCCGTCGCCGCTCAGTGCTGCGATGCCTAATCCTTGGCCGAACGTGTTGGGATTCGCCCAACGGCCGAATGCACTCGACAACGCGTCAACGTAGACTTTCGTCTGACGGTACAGGTAGAGAGGAGGAGTCGTCCACGTTTGACCGGCGTCGTTCGCTTCGTAGACTTGGTAGTTCGTGCCGCTGACACTGACTGAGAGCCGCTTGCCGATTACCGCCAGAACCGAGTGTGCGTCGGTTGGTTGATCGACCGCAGCTTCAACGCCGCCTTCGCGGTAGCGAAGCACGCGATCCGCTTTAAGGATCGGACCAGCTCCGATGTCGTCAGCCCAAATCTTGTAGACGTAACCGTCGTCACCTTTGATGTAGGCGCGGTCCTGAGCCGGATTGCTGAGCGTGTTGTTCGGCCATGGAGACGCGACGGTAGTCGGCGTGGTCGTAACGCCACCGTTGGTTGTGAACGGAGCCGTGACTCTGACAATCCTACCTGGAATTGTTCCCCATGCCTCGGTGTATCCAGGCAGAGGAGGATACGACCCAGAAATCAGTGTGCGACCGAATCCTTCGATGTAGGGGCCACGGAATCCAAGAGGATAAGCCGGTTGGACTGGCGATCCTTCACCGATGCCCACATTTTTGAACCTCGGATCGCCTTCGTAAAGACCGAAGCCGTCATAGCGCTGAGCGTACGCAGGAACGTCTCGAACAGACCGAAGGTCGGATTTAGCCGGGTAAGCAAACCCGGAATCGGTCATGTTGAAGATGTAGCGGTTGTCGCGAGACAGAGATTCAACCCACGTGCTCGGGTACGCCACAGAAGACTTGACAGGAGTTGGGTTGCGAACCAACTCAAAATCAGCGTCGGACTTTCTGGACGTCCACGCGGTAAAATCGTGAATGCCGTACGACCGAGCACCACAAGAGAAAGTTAGCTTCGAGAGCGTCACCTCGTCTAGGTCTGTCAACGTGAAATTCTGCCACGTGATAGAGCTGACTTCCGTTCCGATGCCGAACGAGAATGATGTACCGTCGCGCCGGACGGCGATAAACTGCCAATCGTTGTCTAGAGCGAAAACGCCGATCGAAGTCAGAACGCCGGAGCGCATCGCCTTCAGGCGGATAAACGTCTGAGAAACGGAGGCGTTGTCCGTGATTTCAATGGACAAGAAACCACCAACGTCAAGAATCTGTGTGTAGGCACTTCCGGAAATCGGAGACGCAGCCGGGTTCAACCAGAAAGCCAACGAGAACAGCGTGCCGAGTCCAGTCGGGCTGTCGATCTCGACCGAGTTTCCACTGTCCATCTTCAGGTACCAGCCTCGGCCAGCGTCCCATAGGCGATTAGCGTGGTTGACTTCAGCCTCGACGCTCGACGCGTAGCGAGCGTAAGGTTCGACGTCGTCGAGCGGATGCTCGTTGAATGGAACCCATTGAATGATGTCAGACCGTTTCGCAGGCGACCAGTACTGAGTCGACACGATTGCCTTGTCGATCAGCAAGACGTGGTACTGAAATGCGTCGTCATCTTCTGCCAACAGCAGGCGGTCGTAGGTTGTGGCTGTTGGGTCACCCGTGATCGGATCAATCTCCTGGTTTTGGATGATCTTGAACCGGAATGGCTGGATTTTCTGGACGGCGTCGAGAACTGCCACTTCGTATTGACGGCCTGAAAGCGCGAGAACTCGGTACGGGACAACGGCCTGCTTGTAGTCAAGGTCGGGAACCGCAGGAACGTAGAAATCGTCGTCGACGTGGTGACCGGCGATGAGTTGATCTCGGCGCCACGGCATCTCGTCCCAGAAACTGACGTTGCTTCCGCTGAAGCTGCCTTGGTCTTCTGGGTTGTGGCCGTACGCAACAGTGCCATCGGCTTTCGACCGGAAGGTTGGTTCGGCACGGACGTTCGTGCCTTGGAGAGCGGTGAACGTGGCCATCATTCGACCACCGCTTGAGAAAGGACCAGGGAAAACGGCGATGCTGTAGTGGTCGTCAGCTAGGCGATAGGTGCCGTAGAAATCTCCACCTGTGATCGCAACCGTGCCTTCGGCGATCAAATCGACGTACGTCGTGGCTTCAAAATCACCGACCAGCGCTTGGAAGGAAACGGTCTTTGGACCGTCTGGAGCTTTGCCTGTCGCGTAGCCAGCGTAAGTTCCGGTAGCATTTGCTGTGAAGAGCAACGCTTGGGATGGGTAGGCCGCAAACTTGGCGTCGTCTCGAACAGAAAGTCCAACGCCTCGGGAGTGAATTCTGCGAGTGGCCGCTCGCATCGAGTCCAAGTTGTTCGAGGCGCTGAGAGCAGCGTCGAACTCTTGGCGACTCATCTGCACCGAATTGCCAGCCGCCTGAGAACGTGCGACAACGATCGTGCTATTTCCAACGTCGACAGTTGGGTAGACGTCAACGCTTTGAGCCGTTGAACCACCAACCCACGGACGGAATGGCACGAGTGCTGTTCCATCCGGATCAAGCGATGGATTCAGCTCAAGGTCGGGCGACGACTGGATAGACTCTGTGCCGACAGAACGGATCGTCGCTTTCAGGTCGAAGTAACTCGAACGGAATTTGATGGCAGAAAGCTTCGCTGTGATTTCCAGTCCGACCGCGGTACCAGAAAAGTCAATCACGTTCAGCTTCATCCCGTTCATGGACAAGCCGGCGGCCAAACCGTCGGCGCGCAGATTGCTGACGATGCTTCCTTGGTTGAGAAGAACCGAAGGTGTGACGTTCGACTCGCCGCCGGTCAAAACGTACCGTCCGATTGCCGGGCGAACCACGTCGCCAAGCTGGATCAACTTCACGAATGGGTTGCGGTTGTTGACTGCGATCGGCCAGAAGTTTGCCGAACCGGGGTCCTCGGACATCGGTCCGGAGTTGTAAGTGTAAAACTCGCCGTCCTTGAAATCGATCGGGTCGTACCTCTGGTCGGGCAGCGTGGCCGACGGGGTTTGCTCAGGACGCGCGTTGAAATCTTCGGCATTGACATCGTTGCCCGGATCGTTCGGCAACCGTGGAACGAGTCTGGACCATAGTGGCGTCATTGCCACGGTGTCGAATCCGAGGACGCGGCCGAGCAGTTCGAAGCTATCGGCCGTGCCCTTGATCCTCAACCTAGGAAAGTGGGATTCGAGTAGCTGTTGGCGAGTGCGGCGAGCTGCGTCGGCCGATTCGTCATCGTTGATGCCAGGGTAGAGAATCGCGCCAACATTTCCAGCGAGAAGGCTGATGGAATCAATGTCGACCAGACGCAGGACGTCTGTCCCAGCCACGGCGCTTCTCAGCTTTTCTGAGTCGTCAAGCTGAAGTTCGTTCGCCGCCCAGTTTTTTAGAGCGGTCGTATCATCAAGGCTAGGTGTGCTGTCGTTGATGTCCAGCGAACGAGTGATAACCTGGCCAACGGGACCTTCGAAGGTTGCCAGGACGACGTTGAAGCCCGACTGCGGCAGTTGAGCATCGGGCTTGACCAACTCGTTGAGGTTGCTAGCATAGCTGCGCAGGTCGCAAATGCGATCCTGGTAGCCGCCCACAACGGCCTCGATCATCTTCCGCGTGTCGAGGTTGACTACGCCTTGCGGAAGAAGGTGATAAAGGAACTGCTCTGGAATGTTCTGGGCCGGTAACACGCTCCTAAGTATTCGGAGCGTGGGGAGCGGCTCAGAGCACCAAGTCGATAGTCGTCTGCTCGAAGCTGTTGTTGATGTCGAACGTCGCCGGCATCATTGCCATCACCTTATTCCATTCCTCGTGGTGCTCAGCAATCCAGCGGTAGCGAGGCATGAAATAGTACTCGACCGGCTTCTTGGAACTGTCGAGAGGTTTGAAGATGAACGAGACGTAGGAGTAGGCAAGCTCCGGGTCAAAGCCCGCGCGAATCATGGGTTTGAACAACACCAGCACTTCGCGAAACGGTGAGTCCCACAACTCGACTTTCGTCATGAATTGAATTGGGATTTGAGAGTTCACAGCGACAACCTTGCATCGCAGTGACCCAACGTAAACAAAAATTTTGTGAACGTTTACCTTTTTAGGCGGGAACTTTTTCCTGAAGTTTCTTCGTCTTGGCTTTGTGTCTGGAGACTGTCGGATAAGCTTTTACTGGCATTCCGTTTATCACTTCGTCGCCCTTCAGAATGATGCCAGGAAAGGTCTTCTCAACGCAGGCCCTTGCCTGTTCGAATACGGAATGGGGAGGAAAAGAAGAGCCGGGTTCGTGGTCTTCCCCAATCAAATCCCCAGAACACTTGACCTTGTTACCGCTCGGCAAAATGCCAGAAGCGCTGAAGGTGTAGTGAGCCTTCACGGATTTTTCAGAATGATGAGCGTCGTCCCGCCAATCAGCTTGCGGTTGACGGACGTGGACTGAACGAAGATGTCGAACTTCGCAAGACCTTCAGGCTTGATGCGAGCGTCCGTATCCGGCAGATTCAAGAGCTTGCGCGCCTTGTCTCCGGAGTAAACGTAGCCAGAAATCTTGTTGCGGATGCAGACCTTCTTGTAGGACTGCACCGTCTCGGGCTTTGAGAGCTGATAAAACGCGGAGCCTTTGACGTAGTCCTCTCCGGTTGCCCGCTCGACAACGTCGCGAATCGTGCCATCTTTTGTCAGGGCGACAGCGATGAACTCGTGAGACTTGAGCGAATCAAGTGAGTCGTTGACCTTCTTCGATGAAAGATTCGACGTATCGATCTTGAAGAGTGAGCGCGTGCCGCGGATACCTTTCGCCCGGTTTTGGAAGAAGGTCTCCGTGGATTCGGTCATCTTCTTTTCCATCTCGACCATGTTGCGGTCTGAGGTGTCCCACACGGCAATGTTGTCCGCAGGGAAGCCCGCCCGCTTTGCTTCGTGCACACCAGACGCGTCCGGAACGAGAACCGCGACTGTCCAGTTGTCCGGCAAGCCATTGAGCCTCCGGGCAAGAGAATTTGCGTTCGCTGCTGAATCGTTTTCCTCCCCGTCTGTGATGGCGTAGAGGAGGAATGCGTGATCGCCGTAAATCTGAGAAGTCGTCTCGAGGTCGACAACCGCTTTGAGCGTTGCGTCGCGAAGAGCTGTATTGCCGTTCGGGGTGTAAAGGCCTGCCAACGACGGCAGACGCAAGACGTCCTTGTCGAAGATGACGCAGTGGATGGAATCAGAGTGCGAAAAGAAGTAGACAGAGACGCGCGTCTCCTGATTTACCTCTTTGGACCGGCGAGCGAGATGCTTGATCTGAGCATCGAAGAGTTCGACGACTGTCTTGCTCTTATCCGACATCGAAGTTGAAGCGTCGACGACGAATGCGATGTGATTGATGTTGTTTTGGCTCATGGAAAATAGTCGACGTCTAGGTCTTTACCGCTGCCTCTGCATTCAGGGCAAGGAACAGGATCGCCAGTGGCGTAGCAAGGATGATTCGGTGGCTCCATGTCTTCTTCGCAAGCGTATCCTTGCGCTCCGCAACGGCGGCAATCGCCTTCAGCAACTGGACCGGAACCTGTAGGATTGTTTTTCGCGATGGCTTCACGCCACCAGCAACACACGAAATTGAGGCTTGGAATCCCTGGGTAGTAGTTCTCCCAGGGAGCCAGCCGAAACGGAACAGGATGTTGAAATCCGAATCTCACCCGCTAGGATCGTTGAGATGGCGGACCAGAGCGACATGATCCGCCCGAGGTAGCGAGTGGCCATACACGAAGCGTTCCCATACTGGGTTTGCAACCTTGATGACGACTGTCGGAAACTTTTTGAAGGTTACCTCCAGGTCCGGGTGAGCCGTCGATCCTTTCGGAGTGAGAATCTTCAAAGTCCTCGGACAAAGTTCGTTCGCCCTAACGCCTGTGATCGTACGAATCACGACACTGCAGGTTCGACAGGAGCGCGGCCGGCGTCGACCTGAGCGATGAAGTTAGTGACAGACGCATCGACAGGCGCGCCGCTCTGGCGGAGCTGCTCCTTTGCCAGGTCGATTACGGTATAGAAGGCTGCTGCGGAATCTCCTTTGACGGAGATGGTAGCGACCTTGGTTTTGGTGGTAACGGTTTTTTCTTTTGTGGAGAGTTTAAGGCTCATGAGTGGGACAGAACGTAGTCAGACTTCAGTATTCGTGATGGTTCGCTTTGTATCTCTGAGTGGCAGCTCTCCACCGGGCACGACGCTTTTCTACGGGCATCGCCGCATAGTACGCCGTCGTCTTTTGCAAATTGCGCTCGAGATGCTCCAAGCAGTAGATGCTGAGACCAGTACCCCGGCGCTTCTTCGCCACCGGCTTGCTGCAAACGATGCAGAGCTTTTTCGCCTTCCTCTTTTGGTACTCTTCCCGGGTCATGACGTCAACCTTCCATCAACTCTTCAAGCTGATCAACCGTCTCCATCACACCGAATCCCGTGGAGTAACCTCGAATGAAGACGAGCGATTTTGCCGGGCTGTGAGGAGGTCTTCCCGTCGGCTCAGGTGCTGCAGTGATCCACTTGATCGACCACATAGGAAAGAGAGCGACTCTCTTCGAATCCGCCAAGATGACCCTGATGGAACGCTTGCGCTTCGGTTCGTCAAACATGGCTACCCTCTGTTCGAGACATCGGTTCGTTTTTGTAGAGAATCACCAGGCATGTTGGCACAATCACAGTACCAAGGGATTCAGACACGCCA